>Ga0208937_1000038_pt1 | contig 134838 bp, 110 predicted proteins | sample June2015DPH_11_5_FD_184705 | JGI IMG/M metagenome (GOLD analysis project Ga0208937, IMG submission 184705) | Peatland microbial communities from SPRUCE experiment site at the Marcell Experimental Forest, Minnesota, USA - June2015DPH_11_40... | ecosystem: Environmental > Terrestrial > Soil >... | reverse complement strand
GGCGGAAACCAAGAAGGTGACTCTATGCGACCGCCATAATTGTCCCGGGCAATCACTGCTCGGCGAAGCAAGGTGAAACCCTCACGAAAATCCAGATGCTCGCCTCCGCCAATTCTTTCACAGCTTCTTTGTGATGTCTGCGAATTATGCTTGCCCTCTCGCCGTGGCCTCAACACCGTCACCCAGGTATCGGTTCTATCGCAGACATGCAAACTGTCGCATGTCTGCGCCACCCGGTGGTGCGCTCTCCAGAAACTCGATGAATTACTCGTTTCAATTGAGCAATTTAGGCCGAGCGGGCCGGAAGGCGTTTTACCTGCTTTTTGCGCGTCCAGAACGTCCTCGGAACGGTCCATGCTTGATCCCCGCAGGGGATCAATAGAGTAGCCGGGGGCAACGCCCCCGGAAAATGCGCCCCCCACAAGGTCCGACCCTGAAAGGGTCGAATTCGGGTAACGTCACCCCGGCCTTGCGGCCCATGGCCCAAGGGAATACGACCCGTCCAGGGTCGGGGAGCGAGGGTGGCGCTTTCCGGGGGCGTTGCCCCCGGCTACTATCTTGTGCCCTTGCAGGGCACGAAAAACCTGCCCTTGGGTCTTACCCCGCGGTACCCCGTTTCTGTCATCACGGATAGCCGCTTTCGGCTATCCATGCTCAGAATGACAGCATCGCAGACGAGTGCATGGATGTCACGCTCAGCAGCGTAATCGACCCGTTCAAAGCAAAGGATTTACTGGCCGACGCGGGGTTCGGAACGCCTGCCGGGGGCACACCGGATCTCTTCCTGTTCGGAAGGATGTAGGCTACTGTATGAGCCTATCATAGGGGGGGGTACTGGCTGTCCTTTGAGAACTCTTGGGCTCTATTTACAGACCTCAGCAAGGCGCTAAGTTGTTGATCCTAGGTGCCTTGGAATCTGTCACCGACATACTGCTAGGGATTGCTCTTGGCACCCACACCATTGGTGGCTTGGGCGGTGGGTTCGGGTGTTGGCATGTGGCACTCGCCGTCGAAGAAGCCTCCGGGATCAACGACGAGGCAGGGCGTGTAAATTGCGCCGAGGACCACGCCGTGTTCTTTGATCTCCAGCAACTCGGAGGCGTGGATGTTTCCCTTCAATTTCCCCGTGACGCTGATAATGCGGGTGTGGATTTCCCCATCCACTTCGCCTTGATCGTGGACCACCACCGTGCCTTCGCATCTAATCTCACCCCTGAAGTGCGTGTTGACGCGGATCAGGCCGGACGCGACCTTCATCTTCCCCTCAACCTCCACACCAGGCTCAAGCCACCCGACCCAGTCATCGGGGAGATCAGCCAGTTGACGCCGCCTGGACTTTCCAAAGCCGAATGGCATTGTTGCCTCCCACCGGGATCATTGGTTACCCCGGTTGTTCATATTATAAGGACAAGGTATAACAGAAATAGTTAAATGTACATAGGGCAGTGTTACCGCCTGACGATCAAGTCGTAAATCCTGTTCAAATCTTGCGCTGAAAAATAGCTGATTTCTATTTTCCCCCGGCGCCCGTCGCCAAGGATCTTGACGCGCGTCCCCAGCGTTCGTTCAAGCTCCAGTGCGGCAGCGCGAACGTTGGGATCCACTGGAGGCTTGGACACGGTTTTCTGCGCAGCCGGTTTCATTCCCCGAGACGCCACCATGTTTTCAACCTGCCGCACAGAGAGGCCCCGCTTGGCAATCATCGAGGCAAGCTGCACTTGGGCGGCTTCAGAATCCAGACCCAGGAGCGCCCGCGCGTGGCCGTAAGTGATTTCATCCTTCGAGAGCATCTCCTGGACGGCCGGCGGTAATCGCAACAAACGCAAGGTGTTAGTGACTGAAGAACGATTGATGCCCAGCCGCTCTGCAACCTGCTCGTGGCTGAGTTGGTATTTTTCCTGGAGCGCCTGATAAGCGTGGGCCACATCGAGCGGGTTCAAGTCCTGACGGAGCAGGTTCTCGGTCAGAGCGAGTTCAAGGGTGTCCTGATCCGTAAGCTCGCGGATAATGGCGGGAACGGTTTCGAGGCCGGCAAGGCGGGCCGCGCGCCATCGACGCTCACCCACTACGAGCTGGTAGCGGCCCTCGGCGAGGGCGCTGTGGCGCAAAAGAATGGGTTGGACTACCCCGCTCGCGCGGATGGAATCCGCAAGCTCTTTCAGGGAGTCCTCGGAAAAGGCGTGGCGCGGCTGAAACGGGTTGGGATCGATGCGCTCAAGCCGTACTTGCTCGAGGCCGGATGTGGCCGACTCAACTGTCTGCAGCAGGGCGTTCAGCCCTCGACCCAACGCCTTTCTGGTCATGGTTGATGACCTCCTGTGCCAGGTCAAGATAACTGGCGGCTCCCCTACAATCGGGGTCATAGAGGAAAATCGGTTTGCCGAAACTTGGCGCCTCGGCCAAGCGAACATTGCGAGGTATCACCGTGGAGAAAACCTGGCCACCGAAGAAATCCCTCAGATCGTCGCGGACTTGGTGCGAGAGGTTGGTGCGCTCGTCGAACATGGTGAGGAGGATTCCCTCCACCGCCAGGTTCTGGTTGTGGTAGCGCCGAATGCGAACCAGCGTGTCGAAAAGCTCGGAGACCCCCTCCAGCGCGAAGTACTCGCACTGCACCGGCACGATAACGGAATCCGCCGCTACGAGCGCGTTCAGGGTGAGCAGATCAAGGGCTGGAGGACAGTCAAGGAGGATGTAGTTAAACTCGTCGCGGAACCCTTCCATCCTTTTCCGCAAGGTTTTTTCGCGATCGGGGCGGTCCACAAGCTCGATCGTCGCTCCAACCAGGTTCTTGTCTGACGGGATGAGGTGGAGTCCCTCAAGCTCGCTCTTCAGCACAAGTTCCCTAAGAGGCACATCGAGCATAAGCGCATGGTATAGGGTCCGGCGCGACGGATCCTTGGGGAAGCCCAGGCCTCCGGTGGTGTTGGCCTGGGGGTCGCAATCCACGATTAAAGTCCACATATCGCGGTTGGCAAGCGCAGCCCCCAGGTTGATGGCAGTAGTCGTCTTTCCGACACCGCCCTTTTGATTGGCAATTGCGATGACTCGTCCCAAAGTTTCCAACCCGAAGAAAGTCAAGGCAAATCTATCAAAGGCCGGGAAGTTATGCAAGTGAAACGCGCCTTGTGTGCTGGTGTCATGTGCGAGACATGGGCGCTCTAAGCCGCAGTCATTCCCGCGAAAGCGGGAATCCACTCGGCAAACCCTCGGAAATGCGCTGTCGCTGGACTGGATTCCCGCTTTCGCGGGAATGACCAGCGTTTCGAAAGGCATCCCATCCCGAATGACACCACCGCGCCTTATGTTTCACGTGGAACACACCCGATTTGACCGGCCTCCCGGCATCGCCTCTTTCGCCCAAGATGACATCCTCAAGACGTTTTCTTCCCCCACCAGATTTCCCCTTGCCCGCCGCTTGGCAAACTGATTCTCCCCACCTCTTTGATCCCGCCGTAAATTTGGCCCACTTCACTAGCCTGCCGGTGGCCGAGCCAGAGGAAGATCTCTCCCCCGGGTTTCAGGCAGCGCCAGGCAAGCGGCAGAAGTTCCTCCAGATGCCCCACCGCTCGCGCCGTTGCCCCATCATAAACCGGCGCTGACTGGCCGCCAACGAAATCCTCCAGGCGTTCTTTGCGCACTTCAACGAAATTCATTCCACAAACTCGGGCTACCTCTTTGAGGAACGCCCGCTTCTTGGCGACCGGTTCAAGAAGTGTCACCGACAAGTCCGGAAAGATAATCTTCAAGCTCAAGCCGGGAAACCCCGCCCCGCTTCCGATATCCAATAGCCTGCCCTTCAACTCCACCCAACGGCCCAGATAGAGACTTTCCCCAAAATGCCGGGGAACGCAACTTTCCCAGTCACGAATGCCCGTCAAGTTAATCTTCTTGTTCCATCGCAGGAGCAATTCGAGATAAGCGATCAATTGGCCGATTTGATCGGTACTAAGGTTGAGTCCGAACGGTTCGAGCAACTGGCGGACAGTGGCCTCGTCCAGCATCTCCAGCCAATTCTAAAGGTTTTGCAGGGACTGCGCAAGGGGGTGCGGCGCAGTTGTTTCACGTGGAACATGTCTTCAAAAGTCTGGTGCGGAGGGCCGGAATCGAACCGGCACGTCCCGTGAGGGACAAGGGATTTTAAGTCCCTTGCGTCTACCAGTTCCGCCACCCCCGCACATGCCACAGAAAGAACTTAGCACGCTACCCTTTTTCACTCAAGCCCCCAGTGTCCATACCGTCACCCTAAGATTCACTATTTTTCGCCTTCTTCCTGCAATAGGTGCATTGTGTTCTTCGCCACGAGTAACGCTGAATCGAACGCCCTGGATGACTAGCGTACATACGGAGGCTACAGTCACGAACTGATCCAAAGGCTCCTATTCTGGCGAGCCACGGCTGCTGGCCTCGCGCTCGTCTGCCGCAATTAGCAAATGATTCCGAACCACGTGCCTCATTATAGCGCTCCCCTGGCCCCCGTTCATAATGGTCAGCAATCTATGTAACGCAATACACCAATATCAAAACAAGAACAGACCAAGCCCATTGATCTTGGATCGTTCTGACTTCCTTCAGCACGAGTTGGCGTGTTATCGCGCTTTGATCTCGGTCCAGTACCGATCGTAAAGCTGCGCGACGGAGCCGATATCGCGCATGAACTCGCAGTGGACCAGGGACGCGGGGTTGGGAAAGACGGCGGCATTGCGGAGGAGCCAGGGTTCGATCTCGTTCTTGTCGTATCGATTGGGTGTGTTAAAACCCGAATCGTTCACGAAGAGCGCGGCGACCTCGGGACGGTGGAAATAGTTGATGAACGCTTCCGCTAGCTTCTTGTGCAGAGCCTGGCGCGGGATGCAGGTGCAATCGACGGAAATCGTGCAGCCTTCCTTGGGAATAATATACCGTAGGTTCGGCTCGTCGCGCATCACGAAGGTCATGTTGCCGTTGTAAGCTTGCGCGATCCAGGCATCCCCGGCGGCGAGGTCCTCCTGGAAGTTGGAGCTGTTATACCCCTTCACGAGAGGTTTCTCGCCGAGAAGCAGATCGCGGGCCCGCCGGATTTCATCCGGGTTGGTGGAATTGAGCGAATAGCCAAGCTTCTTGAGGGCCATGCCGAAGACTTCGCGCGTATCGTCGAGCAGAAGGATGTGGCCGGCGTAACGAGAATCGAACAACACCGACCAGCTCTCCACATTCTCCTTGACCAGATCGGCGCGGTAGGCGAGGCCCGTGGTCCCCCAAGCGTACGGCACCGAATAATTGTTGTGGGGATCGAAGGGAAGTCCCAGGAAGCGGCTGTCGATGTTGGCCCAGGCGTTGGGCAGCTCGGGTTTGTCGAGCGGGGCCAGCAATCCCTGCCGGATGAGAACCTCGACCATGTAATCGCTGGGGACCACCAGGTCATAGCTGACGTTGCCCCCCTGGAGTTTTGCCAGCAAGGCTTCGTTCGAGTCGTAGAGGTCGTAGTTGACCTTGCAGTGGAACTCGCGTTCAAACCCCTGAACCAGCCGCGGGGAGATGTACGAGGACCAGATGTAAATGTTCAGTTGCGGGAGGTTTTGGCCGGAGGGCCAGGTCCGGGCGACGACCGGAGCCAGCATGAGCAGGAAAACTGCGGTGGCGCTCAACACCGCGGCCCGGACTTTCATGGCGCCGCGTTCGAGACGTTGCGCGATGTAGACCAGGGGAATGGTCGCCGCCAGGATCACGGTGGAAATGGCGTTGATCTCCGGCGTGACCCCGCGTTTCAGCCGCGAATAGATTTCCAGTGGCAAGGTCGTGGAGCGAACCCCCGCCACAAAGGAAGTGATCAGGTAATCGTCAAACGAGGTGGTAAAAACCAGCAAGGCCGCAGAGAGGATAGCGGGCGCTGCAATGGGGAGGGTGATGCGGAAAAATGTGGTCCATTCGTTCGCCCCCAGGTCGAGCGCGGCCTCTTCAATCGAGCGGTCCATGCCCGCCAGACGCGCCCCCACCACAATGATCACGTAAGAAATGCAAAAGGTGATATGAGCAATGATGACGGTGTAGAGGCTCAACTGCATGCGCAGCAGGCTCAAGAAGATGACAATCGCCACCGCCATGACGATTTCGGGAATGACGAGAGGAAGGTAGACGATTCCATCCAGGATGGTCTTGGCGCGCCGGCGAAGGCGCGGGAAGACCAGCGCCCCCATGGTCCCGAAAACCACGCACGCCAGGGTGGCAGCGCCAGCCACCAGGAGGCTGTTCAGCATCGACTGGATGATTTGTTGGTCGCGCCAGAGTAGCACGTACCATTCATCGGTGAAGCCCATCCAATGCGCGGAAAGGCGCGAGCGGTTGAATGAAAAGAACATCAGGACGATGACCGGCGCATAGAGAAAGAGGTAAACCAGTGTGGTTGCCGAAGCGAGCCCCCAACCCTGCTGCCGTGGACGGGGCATTAGAGAATCTCCCGCGTGACGCGTTCGGCGCGGCGCGCGCCGGTCCAGAGCAGCACCAGGACCACAAAGGTCAACAGAAAGGCCACGGCGGAGCCAAAAGGCTGGTCGCGCACGGAGGCGAACTGGTTTTGAATAAGGTTGCCCACCATGATGGTGCGCGCGCCGCCCAGCAGGTCCGGAGTGATGAAGGCTCCGATCGAGGCGATGAAGACCAACACCCCTCCCGCGCTGAGTCCCGGCAGAGAGATGGGCAGAGTGATCCTGCGGAAGGTTTGCCATCGGTTGGCGCCTAAATCCTGAGCGGCTTCGAGGAGGATCGGGTCGAGTTTTTGAAGCACCGCATACAGAGGCAAAATCATGAAGGGAAGCTCGCCGTAAACCAAGCCAATAAAAACCGCCAGCGGCGTGTACAGCAACCGCAGGGGCTCGTGCACAAGGTGAAGGGCCAGGAGAGCTGTGTTCACAACGCCTTCCGTGCGCAGGATGACCATCCAGGCGTAAGTCCGTATCAGGAAGCTCGTCCAGAAAGGAATCACCACCAGCATCAACAGCGCGGATTTCCACCGGCCGGAGACTTTAAGGGCCAGGGTGTAAGCCACGGGGTAGCCGAGCAGCATGCAAAGCGCTGTGGTGAGTAGCGCCATCCAGAAGGAGCGCCAGTAAACTCCAAGATAGAGAGGCTGGAAAGCGCGCCAGTAATTCGAAAATCCCAGGGCCCATTCGATGGTGCCGTAAGGCGAGCGCCGGGCGAAGCTGACCGCCAGAAGATAAGCCAGCGGCAGAAGAAAAAAGCCGACCAGCCAAACCAAGCTGCCTGAGAGGAGGGTGGCCGCGCGGATGGTGGGACGTTGGCGGAAGAAGCGAAGAAAGGGTTCGATTCTGGAGACTGCTGGCGGTTTGATTTGCTGGCTCATGTCTTGGCAGGCGAGAATAACGGAAGGCCTCGATGCATGTCAAACCTCTTTGAAGCGCGCTGGTGTCATTTGGGATGGGATCCCTTTGGAAGCGCCGGTCATTCCCGCAAATCACACCAGCGCCCGCGCGAGCCCTACGGTTGGGTGTATTCTGGTATTGTGTCCCATTTAGCCATTTACGGGACACGCGCGCTCACCACCCCCTGGCCCCCTCCTCAAAGAGGAGGGGAGTTGGTGAGTTGGCTCCCCTCCTTAGGTAAGGAGGGGGTAGGGGGTGGTTGTAGCAAAGAATCAGCCGGGACGGCACACGAACATGGCGCGGGAAAAAGTCCATGATGTTTTCGGCGTTGTGCGAGATGCGCTGAGTGCAGGGCCAGCACGACGAAACTCGCGACCGTGGCCGGCCTTGATTGTCGGTGTTTTCCTTTTGGCCAGCGCATGCCTCTTTGCAGGCGGCGGACGTCCCGGAGAGGGAAGCGGAGGCTTGCAGCAGGCTGGAAGTGCAGGCGCCGGTAATTCCCCAAACCAGGACCAGGCTGCACCCGCCACTGCCGAGGACTTCCTGAAGAAGGGCAATGAATATGCCCGGCTCAATAAGTGGAAAGAAGCTGAGGAGGCGTACCGCAAAGCTGTCAGCTTAAGATCCGATTACCCCCAGGCGCACTACAACCTGGGCAATGCCTACTTGGCTCAACAACGCACCGCCGACGCCATCCGGGAATACCAGGAGACGCTACGGCTGAGGCCGGACTTTCCGGGCGTTCATATGAATCTCGGCGCCGTGGAGGAATCGCAGGGACACATTCCGGAGGCCGAGGCGGAGTACCGTTCCGAACTCCGCCTGCACCCCTCGAACCCAGATGCCCACGTCAACTTAGCGAACGCGCTGGCGGCCAGCCGGCAGTTCAACGAAGCCGTGGCCGAGTTCCGTAAGGCGCTGGAACTCCAGCCGCAGGACAGCGAGATCCACATGGCGTTTGCGAGCTCGCTGCTCCAGTCGGGAGACGTGACGGGCGCCAGCGCTGAGTATCAGAAAGTCCTCGAGCTGACTCCCGATAACGCCGACGCCCACGCAGGGCTTGCAATGGCGCTCACACAGGCCGGTAAATTCGACCAGGGCCTGGCCGAATTCCGGGCTGCCGTCCGCCTGCGCCCCAACGACCCTGACCTCCACATGACCCTCGCCAACGCCCTGCGGGCCTCCGAGGACCTGATTCACGCCATCGAGGAATATCGCCAGGCGGTTCAATTGCGTCCCGACCAAGTCGACTACCGGTTTGCGTTGGCGCTGGTGTTGCGGGAGGCCGGCGACTACGGCGGGGCCATCACCGAGTTCCGACGGGTGATTCGCCAGCAACCGGGAAACGCGAATGCCCACACGGAATTGGCCGCCTCATACCTTTCCGTCGCCGATCATCCCGCCGCTGAGGCCGAATACCGCGAGGCCCTCCGCCTGAAGCCCCAGGACCCCGCGCTCCACGAAAACCTCGGCCTGGTGCTGCGGAAAACCGGGGACCTGCCCGATGCCCTCCGGGAGCTTCAGCGAGCCGTGGAGCTGGCCAAGGACAACGCCGATTACCACCGCAACCTTGGGGAGGCCTACCAGTCGTCGGGAGACATCCCCGGGTTTGTCCAGGAATACCGCGAGGAGGTTCGCCTGCGGCCCGATGATCCCGATGCCCATCTGCATTTGGCCAACGCTTATCAGGCAGCAGGCGACTGGGAGAATTCTCTCAGTGAATACCGCGTGGCTCTGGAGATGCGACCGAACAGTCCCGAATTACATTACACCTACGCCCTGGCACTGAAGGCCGCCGGGCGAATGCAAGACGCGATGGGACAATTGAACCGCGCCGTCGAGTTGCGGGCCGACTATCCCGAGGCCCTGGTTGCGCTCGGCGATATGCTCGCGGTCGAGAAGAACTATGAGATGGCAATTCCCACTTACCGCGACGCCCTCCGCCTCAGGCCCGACGATCCCACGCTGCACTCTCGGCTGGCTGGCGCCCTGCGCGAAAACGGGGACATGCAAGGCGCGGCGACGGAGAGCCAGGAGGCGGCGCGGCTTGATCCCAGCTTCGCCGGCTATCAGCGTGATTTGGGTAACGCCCTATACAACAAAGGTGACTACAAGGGCGCGGTGGAGGCTTTCCGGGCTAGCTTGGCACGCCGCAACGATGCTCAGACCCAGGAGAACCTGGGGCTGGCCCTCGAGCAAATGGCGGACTGGCGGAGCGCCTCGGACGCCTTCCGTGAAGCGCTCAAGGTGCGGCCCAATTGGTCAGAGGCACACCTGAACCTTTCCATCGCTCTCAGCCAAATGAACGACACGGCAGGCGCCGCGGCGGAAGCGCAAGCGGCCCTGCAACTCACCCCCAATCTCCCGGAGGCCCACTTCGCTCTCGGTAGCACTTTGATGGTAACTGGTAAAGTGGACGACGCCGTCAAGGAATTTCAGGAAGCCCTGCGCGCCCAGCCCGATTACTCGGATGCGCGCCTGGCGCTCGCGGACGCGCTACGGCAATCAGGCCACCTCGAGGATGCCATCGGCAATTACCGCGATTACCTGCGGCTGCGCCCCCAGGACGCTGTCACGCGAGTCAACCTCGCTAACAGCTTGCTAAGAACACGGAACTTTGACGCTGCCATCCAAGAGTACGAGCAAGCCATCCAACGCCAGCCCAATGAGCCCATCACCCATTACAACCTCGCCGTCGCCCTCGAAGCCACCGGCCAGAAGGCTCGCGCCCGGCAGGAGTACGAAGCCTACTTGCAGCTCTCCCCTGCGGCGCCTGATGCAGGCGAGGTCCGGAAACACCTGCGCGACTTGCCGCCTGCGAAGAAGTGAACAGCCGAAAACCTTTCACCACCAAGACACCAAGGCACCAGGCAATCATAGGGCAATTCGCTGCATCCCTTGCTTTAGGAGTGCACTATTAAAGTTCACCAGCAAACCGAGCCGATGACCGGAGAGTTTCAGGTACGTCAGCAGTTGCGCTTTGTGAACGGGCAGCAGGATTTCGACAGCCTTGAGTTCCACAACCACCCGCTTTTCTACGACAAGGTCCAGGCGAAGTCCGGCATCTAGGCGGAGGTTATCGTACAGCACGGGCAGTAACACTTGCCGCTCCGCCTTCAGTCCGCGCTTGTTGAGCTCGTGCAACAGGCAGACTTCATAGACGCTCTCCAGCAGGCCCGGGCCGAGCGCCCTATGCACCGCAAATGCAGCGTCAACGATCTTTGAAGCAACTTCGTCAGTTTCCTTGGGAATGGGCTCTCTTGGTGCCTTGGTGTCTTGGTGGTTCATAGTATTCCTCGGAATGGGCTCTCTTGGTGCCTTGGTGTCTTGGTGGTTCATAGTATTCATTTCAGGGTGTGGAGGTACCTCACCAAGTCATCGACATCCTCCTCACTCAAGCGCTGGTCAAACGCGGGCATGGTGCCTCGGCCTTCGATGATGGTCTTGCGGACTTGCGCATCGGTTGCCGGGGCGCCGCTGGGTAACGATTTCGACTGGAAAAGTCCCTCCAACTTGGGAGGCTGTTTTCGCAGGTCAGGGTGGGTGTCTTGATGGCAGGGCGCGCAGTGAAGCTCAAAAAGCGCCCGACCTTGCATCTCATCCTCACTAAGGTAAGCCCTTCCTTGATGCGAGCAAGCCATCGGCATCGCCAGGCCCGCGAGCCAAAGAGCGATACAAGCGATTCTGAGAAGGCGGGTCATGGAGTTCGCCCCCGACTCGCTCTTGCAGGAGCTGCTGCCGCCGCAGTCCCCGCCTGGCGGCGCAAGGCGTCCTCCAGGTCTGAGGTTGCCCAATCCTGAGACCAGTACTTGGCCACGGTACCGTCGGGCGCGATCAGCACGATATTCATCGTGTGCGAGATTTGGTTATCCTGTTCAAAGTACATCAGGCCGAATGCGTCAGCGAGCTTTCGTAAGTCGCCGGGCGTGGTGAACGCGAAGTCCCAATACCCAAAACCTGAGGGATCGTCGTCGAGATAAGCCAGCCCGTATTTACGGAGGACGGGAGCCGTGTCGTATTTGGGATCAAAAGTGATCGTCAACAAATGCGTCTTTCGGTAGTCGTCCGGTGTCTTCGCAAGGTCATCATGAATCTTCGCGAACTGACTGCTTAACCGTGGACAGAAGTTGGGAAGGGGACACCGGGTGTAAATAAAGGTCACGAGCACAGCCTTCCCCTTGAAGTCGTCCAAGTGGATTGTCCTTCCGTCCTGATTTACGAGCGGAAGACTGGGCACATGTTCACCTACATTGAGCCGATGGACCGATGGCGCTGCGCTTGCGCTTTTCCGACCGCTCTCCTGCGTGATTCGGACATCTTCGAGCCAGCAATCGCTTCCATCGTTTACGACGACAACTTCTGCCGCGATTTTGTCACCTGGTTCTACTTCTTGTACGGTGGCTGGGTCTTTAACTTTGTAGGGCATGGTCATTGCAGCCATGAAACCGGGAATTTCGTCGTGCCGGACGGTGATCTCATTCGCGGCTGCATCCTTCGCGACCACTTGACCTCGCAAGTTGTATCGTTTGTTCCCATGCTTCTCGAGTGCCTGGCGCTGCAAGTTGTTGTTCTCATTCTTGCAGCCCGTGACCGCCAGACCAGACATCAGGACAATGACCATTGCGAGCACAACCTTCAGCTTGCTGCCTATCACGAGTTCCTCCTCCAAAACGCAGACTCAAAACCGTGGCCTGGGACGAGTTCAGCGCCAGTTCACCACCAAGACACCAAGGCACCAAGAAATCATAGGGCAGTACGCTGCATCCCTTCAAAACCTTTCACCACAAAGACACCAAGGCACCAAGCGATTATAGGGCAATTCGCTGCATACCTTGCTTTATGAGTGCGCTATTAAAGTTCACCAGTAAACCGAGCCGATGACCGGACAGTTTCAGGTAGGTCAGCAGTTGCGCTTTGTGAACGGGTAGCAGCACCTCGACAGCCTTGAGTTCCACAACCACCCGCTTTTCTACGACAAGGTCCAGACGAAGTCCCGCATCCAGGCGGAGGTTGTCGTACAAGACGGGCAGTAACACCTGCCGTTCCGCCTTCAGTCCGCGCTTATTAAGCTCGTGCAACAGGCAAACCTCATAGACGCTCTCCAGCAGGCCCGGGCCGAGCGCCCTATGCACTGCAAATGCAGCATCAACGATCTTCGACGCAACTTCGTCAGTTTCCTTGGGGATGGGCTCTCTTGGTGCCTTGGTGTCTTGGTGGTTCATAGTGTTCCTCGGTTTTCATACTCACTTCTCGGAACTATGGTCCGGCAAACTCTCGCGCAAAAACTCCAGTACCTTGGGAATGGCGTCGAGCGAGGATTGAGCGTCCCCTTGTGGCCTCCCACCCAAGTTTTCCTCTCTTCCCGAGGTGGGATTCCTGACGCTGCCGTGCCATGCGGGAACGACCTCGGGCCGGCCCGCCCGGTGCCCGGCATGAGGGTATTTCAAATGTTCGTAGGGATACGGGAAGTGAGTTTGTTTCAGGCGGGCGACGATAGCGTTCGCCATCCCCGTTGAGTCCCACACTCCATCATCCTCTCCCGAGATGAGCAGAATAGGTCCGTGCGTGCGCTCAACGGCGATCGCGGCTCCCAGCGCCGCCCCTGGATTCCGGCCCCCGGCCCCGCGGGAACTCGAACGCCAGTGCCTGCCCCCGCCAAGTCCAGGCGTAGGGGACCCGGGTGTTGCCACAGCAGGCCGGATAACGCACGTTGGCTGGCACGAAAGCCACCACCGCCTTGATCTGCGGAAACATGGACCCCAACTGTAGCGCCAGTTCGCCGCCGCGCGAGGTTCCCACCACGGCGATGCGATCGGCGGAGATTTCCGGCCGCTGCATCATCCAGGCGAGCGCACTCCCGAAGTACTCCAGCGGGATGCCTTCCAGCAGAGGCGGCAGGTCGTCATAGCGGAAGTAGGCGAGCGCCAACGCCGCATAGCCCCGAGAAGCCAACCAGGCAGCTTTGCCGAGTGGCATGCCTCCTTCGGATCCTCCCACTACCAGCACGCCCGGACGGCGCTCTTTGGTGTTGGGCAGGAAAAGCACACCGTGAAGTTGCCCTTCAATTTTGATCTGCTGCACTCCCTCGGCGACCCCGAGTTGTTCCATCTGGGCGCTAGTCACCTGCTGGCCATTTCTCATCAACTGAAATTTGATAATCTGCGAGCCCAGGTCCCGCGGAGTGCGATACGACGCCACATGTTTCGCCGCCGGCTTCATGGACCAGATGAGACCCATCGCCGAAACTCCCTCGTAAGAGCCTTTCACGGGGGCTTGCTGGGAGGTATCGACGACGCCTTGTGCGTCCGCGATGAACTCCGCCTGCGATGACCAGGGCTCGTCCGCTCCATCGACCAATTCAGCTTGGACGGAAATGCGCTCGTTGGGCTCGAGTCCCCTGGCGCGGATGACGGCGGATTCATCCACCAGCACTCGATTGGGAACGAGCTCCAGCGTTTGCGCGGAAGCAATGCCGAGTCCGCCCATCCAAAGGCAGGCGGCGAGAATAAACCTTTGCACCTTCATGTCGCGTCTCCGATCGAGCATAGATTCTACTTAGTCGACCTCCGGCCCTGCCGATAACCTACACCTGACCCTCCCTGAACGCAATTGCCAGCCGGGTTTGCGGTGCAAGGCGTCTCTGCGGCCAACGGAAGGGGCCATCGCTGCCTCTCGCGAGAACCCGAAGGGCCGCGTCACCCGCAAGAGGGGACGGGGGGGTGGCCGAGGCAAGCCCCGGCCCTACTCATGGGGACGATTGGAATCGTGGTCGCGACCTGCTATAGTGCGAGGCTCAGGCTATCGTTTCGGAGGGTACGAATGAGCGAACCCATTCCCGAGAAAATGAAAGCCCTGGTGAAGAGCAGGCCGGAGCCGGGGCTGTGGCTGGAGGAAGTGCCGACGCCGGAGATCGGCATCAATGATGTGCTGATCCGGGTGCACCGGGCGTCCATCTGCGGCACCGATCTGCACATCCTGAAATGGGACGCGTGGGCCAGCAAAACCATCCCGGTACCGATGGTGGTAGGGCACGAGTTTGTGGGCGAAGTGGCGATGGTCGGGTCAAACGTTGCCGATTTCTTCCCCGGTCAGCTAGTAGGCGCAGAGGGCCACGTGGTCTGCGGGCGTTGCCGCAATTGCCTGGCGGGCAGGCGCCACCTGTGCGCGCACAGCAAAGGGCTGGGCGTGCACCGGCCGGGCTGTTTTGCGGAGTACATCTCGGTGCCGATGGGCAACGTATGGGTGCACCACCCTGATATTGACCTCGACGTGGCCTGCATCTTCGATCCTTTTGGCAATGCCGTACATACCGCGCTGGCCTTTCCCGTCTTGGGCGAGGATGTGCTGATCACGGGCGCGGGACCCATCGGTCTGATGGCGGCAGCGGTGGTGCAGCACGCCGGCGCGCGCTTTGTGGTGGAAACGGATGTCAACCCGTGGCGGCTGGAACTGGCGCGCAAAATGGGAGTCACGATGGCGGTGAACCCGCGCGAAACCGAGCTAAAAGAGGTTCAGAACCAACTCGGCATGAAGGAAGGATTCGATGTGGGCCTGGAGATGTCGGGCAACGGATCGGCCTTCCGAGACATGCTGGCGAACATGGCGCATGGGGGCCGCGTCGCGTTGCTGGGCATTCCTGCCGAAGAGATCGTCATCGACTGGAATACGGTCATCTTCAACATGATCACGTTGAAGGGCATTTACGGCCGCGAGATGTACGAGACGTGGTACAAGATGACGGTGATGCTACAATCCGGTCTCGATATCAAGCCGGTCATTACCCACCGCTTCCCTTACACGCAATTTCAGCAGGCGTTCGACGTCATGCTCTCCGGCCAGGCCGCCAAGGTGATCCTGGACTGGACAGACTAAGAAGAGCAGGAGTCAGGATTCAGGAGAAAAAAGAGCAGGCGCTAGGTGCTGGGGACTGGGGGCTGAAGGGCAGCGACCCGCCACGGCGGGACGAGCAGGAGTCAGAAGCGCAGGAGTCAGGAAGATTAACGCGGCACCGGGGAATCCGGCGCTTGCTTGGAAGCTTGCCCGAGCTCTTTGGGCTTTCTTATCTTCTCGGTGGCCTCCACATTGAAGAGCTTGAATTCCGAGTAGCGATGCTCGTTGCGGAAGTGTTTGCCGTCCCAATCCACGGCGACGGTGACTTGCTGGGGAAGCCAGAATCCCGCGGCTACGCCTTTAAAGTGTACCTCGCTGAAAGCGATCTCGGTTGTTTCTCTTTCCAAATTGATTTCCGGCAAGGGCTTCAGCAAGTCGGTGCGGAGGCGCGTGATTTGGTAGCTTTGAGAATCAATCCAGGCCAAACCCTGAGAGAAAGTCGTCACGCTGGTTTCGCCATGCTTAAAGGCCCCGTTCAATTTCGCCTTTGTCGGTTGCTGGGCGAAGGCAATCACATAGGCATCCCGGCCGTTGACTTTCTGCCGTCCGAGGTAACGAAAGTCGGCTTGGGACTGGTATCTCGGATGGAGAACGAGCCCAGCCGAGGCGAATCCCGAAGTGAGCATGAACCCATCCTTCATGCCCTGCGGCCAAGCTCGACGTCCCCACGCATCAGCACGGTACTCATTGAAGCCCAGCCCCCAATCCTCGGTTGGGGTGAGGCACAGATAGCGAAACTTCTGATCGAGCGCGGCGTCCACTTTCTGTTTGCGGCGCAACTTTTCCTGATGAATCTCCTCCACCGAACTCGTGTTAGGGAAGTTGGCGAAAAACTCCGCGACGGTCTCGCCCACCCCGCTGAGGATGGAAGCCAATTGTCCCTGGTCGGTGGCGGGCACGAGCCCGACGAGGTCGGATGGAGGACGGTGGAGATAATCGATCTCTTTATCGCTTTTCGGTTTCGCCTTAAAGTAGGCTGCCTCAATCTTCTTGCGACTCTCAATCTGCGCCCAAAGCTGACGGACCTGAATAGGCATCTTCTTCACGTCGCGCCCATCCAGGTAACGGGTCATCTCTGTGTTCGCTGCCTGGAACTGATATTCGCCCAATAAAGCCTCGACGCGCAAGAGCCGCGCCTCAGCTCCCGCGCCGGCCGCTATGGCCCTCAAGTATCCATCGGCAGGCCCCCAATTCTCAATCAGCAACTGCGAGCGGCCCAGTTCCTGAAGGGCGAGGGGGTCTTGAGGCGCGTATTTGAGCGCCTCAGCGAAATAGCCTGCCGCGTTCACGGGCTGGTGCCGCCAGCTCTCCATCACTCCCAAAACCAGAAGGGGTTCCGGGCGTCCCAGGCTCCGGTCCGCCAGGATCTTGTTGAGGACTTCGGAGAGGTTGCGGTGGGCGCCATCCCAATCTCCCGAGTCAAGCTCAGCAAGCGCCAACATAGTGCGGCTAGGCATGCAGGAAGCATCCCGACGCGTCACTTTGGTGAAGAACGGCAATGCTCGGTCTGGCCTTTTCAACACCAGGAACTCCGCCACACCCCGCGCATAGTCCTTTTCCCCGGCAGCCGAGAGCCCGTCGGAGGCCTTGAGCTTGTTCAGCCTCGCCGCCAGCGCTGAGATCAGATCGGCCTGCGAGAGCAATTCGGAGTCCTCCTCCGGATCGCGCAGCGTAACGGGAATAAGCCAGAATTTGTCGGACCTGCCGAAGTCAATGAGCGCGTGAGCCTTGCGGAATCCTTTCTTGGTCACCTTCAGGTCGACAGAAAATTCTTTGACAAGCTCGGAGTTTAACCAGTAATCGGTCTGAAACTGTCCTTGGAAGTCTGTCACCATAGTCCGGAATTGACCCGAGGCGCTCGTAGGTTCCACGTCGACCCTTGCACCGGCAACGGCATCACCACGAAGCGTCGTCACCTTACCCGCAACGACCCATCGTTTCTGAACAATGTTATAAAGGTTGGCGTCGCTTACAGTAACTGGGGCTTGGCTGGCCATCTGGACCTGGGCGATCGCGGACACCAGTAACAGACACAGCACTGCACCTAGAACGGGGATGCGCAGGTGGGCATTCATTATGACGACCTCATCAAATCGCATACCTCGATTCCGACTCTCCCTGAATCCTACACCCACTGCGCCCTTTGCTTCAAGCTCACTATCGAGTCACAGCCTTTCCGGAACGCCGGGTTGATGAAGTTAGCAAGCGTAGCGCGGGCTTGCTTTCATCGAGGGTCTGGACCTATCGTGTAACCAACTCGATCTATTCGACTTATGACCGAACAGTACTGGTCCCTTACCACTAGAAACCGGAAGACAAGTCTGCCCCTTTCTAGTTTCTGCCTTCTGGTTTCTCTGAGTGTCCAGGTCATCCTGGCGGTGCCCCGCATGGATGTCTCACGCCAGAATCAACTTGGCGATGGTTTGGAGTTGCATGAACGACGTGCCTTCGTAGATTTTTCCGATTTTCGAGTCGCGGAGATACTTCTCGGCGGGATAGTCCTTGGTGAAGCCGTAGCCGCCGTAAACCTCCAGGCACTCGGAGGCCACGCGCTCGGCGACCTGCGAGCAGAAGTACTTGGCCATGGCGGCTTCTTTCAGGAACGGCTGGCGGGCGTCTTTCAGGCGTGCGGCGTTGTAGGTCATCAGCCGCGCGGCCTCGACGTCGGTCGCCAGCCGGGCAAGCTGAAACTGGATAGCTTGAAACTCGGCGATGGGCTCGCCGAACTGCTTGCGTTCTTTGGCATAACTGATGGCGTGTTCGAGCGCGCCGCGCGCCAGGCCGAGCATCTGGGCGCCGATGCCGATGCGTCCCTCGTTCAACGTTTCCATCGCCACCTTGTAACCCTTGCCCACTTCCCCCAGCACGTTCGCCCGGGGAACGCGGCAATCTTCCAGAATCAGTTCACACGTGGAGGAGGCGCGAATTCCCAGCTTGTCCTCCTTCTTGCCCACGCTGAAGCCCGGAGCGTCGCGCTCGATCAGGAACGCTGTGATCCCCTTGTAGCCGAGTTCGGGATCGACGGTCGCGAAGACGATAAACAAACCGGCTTCCTTGGCGTTCGTGATCCAGAGCTTACGGCCGTTCAGGATGAAGTGGTCGCCGTCCGCGCGGGCGCGCGCGGCGAGAGAAAAGGCGTCGCTGCCGGCACTCGGTTCGGAAAGGGCATAAGCTCCCAGGGTGTCTCTCACCAGGCGGGGGAGGAACTTCTGCTTCTGCGCTTCGCTGCCCCAGCGCTGTAGGGCATTGTTCACCAGGGTATTCTGGACGTCGATCACCACGCCCGCCGAAGCATCTACCCGCGAGAACTCTTCGATGGCGAGGATGGCCATGAAAAACGTTCCACCGCTGCCCCCATACGTCTCCGGAACCTCCAGACCCATGAAACCTTGGTCGAAAAACTTATCAATCAGCTCGCGATGGAAAACGCCCTCGCGGTCCATGTGCTCGACGTGCGGGCGGATTTCCTTTTGGGCGAATTCGCGCGCCGCCGCCTGGAACATCCGTTCTTCTTCTGTGAGCGCCGTCAGCGGCGCTATTGAGGAAAGGTTTGCAGCCGTCGTATCAGCCATCCAAGCCCCCAGGGTGATAAGGTGCCGGCCCGTCCCGCATTACCCGGCCGCGCCGTGCCCTATTGCAACACAGAAGGAGATGCTACACGACCGCGGCAAAGGAGACAAGCGGTCCGTGGTCCCGCCGCGGTGGGTCGGTTGGGAGACACCAATCCCTCCCCGGCGCGCTTTGTAACAAGCGGCCCGCCGTGCCCGGACCGCGGATGAGAAACCGCTTGCTCCGCGCCATGTTACAATGGACTACGGACAACATGCTTCTTTTTCTGCTCGCTGCCGACTGCGTACTGCCTACTGCTTGCCGCTTGGGTCCTTATGGCCAGCCACCACGGGCGCCCATGTGGGCCACTCCTACAGTTAACAATGTCTTTACAAGCTTTTCAGGCGCCATTGCGCGACCGAACCAACTCTCGGAAAGGCACCGTGCATCGAAGAAGTGTTGGCAAGAAGCCGTCCGCTGTCGTGCGACGGACGGAGCGAATAAGGCGCACCCTCCCCAACTGCACACGCGCCGATTTGCGAAAGCAGCCGGGCCGCGCGGGACCGGAGCCTGGTACGTCGTTCAAGTTGGGAAATCTGACCTGGCAGCAGGATGAATGCGTGCCACTGACTTTTCGCGGCGTGTGAGGGAATTAGCGTGCTTCAAAGCACACGCGCGCAACTTTCCTGAGCTGGCAAAGCGGCGGCGCTGCAGAGTTAAACCCTATTTCATGACACCTGGGAGGTAGATTCGAATATGACTGCTAAGAAGGTTGTGCAAGGTTTGATCGTGACGGCGGCTCTGTGCCTAAGTACGACTTCGGTGCGTGCTCAAGGCTATAGGCTCTTCATCATGGGAGCGGATTCACCGCTCACCGACAAGAGGTCGTTCCCGGAACGTGATATTAACTACACCTCGGCCTATGCGGGCGGCGGCAAGGTGATCGCGGGAGTCGAAGCACCATTTTACAAGATCTTTGGAATAGAAGCTTCGTACGGCATCGGCGCAAACAACCTTAAAATAAACAACACCAGTTACACTTACACGCTAATAAAAGGATACGGCGTGAGGAATAGCAGGTACAGCGCGGACATTGTCGGGCACGTTCCAGGCGTCTGGAGGGGCATCCGCGCTTACGGCGTGGTGGGTGTGGAATATGACGTCTTCTCTCCCACCAGTTCCGCTAAAACCTTGGCTAAGACACAAGGGTTCGCCTGCGAAATAGGCAACACCGCGACCTGCAGCGCCACATTGTCGTCCCAAGGCGAGGGGGGCTTTAACATCGGCGGCGGGCTCGATTACAAAGTGGCTTCGAAGGTCGACCTGCGGCTCGACGTGCGCGATCACGTGTTCGGCTCCCCCACTTATGGTTTGCCCACGACGTTCTCCGTGCCCTCCGCCGCCTACTTTCCGATCAGTGGGTCGGCGCATGACCTCGAATACTCTATAGGCATTGTGTACAGGTTCGGCAAGAGCAAGTGAGGGCTTGCCAAAGGTATTTGAAACACTCAGTGCTGCTCGAGAACGGGAGCGTGCAGCTTTCCTGGGCTGGCAAAGCGGCGGCGCTGCAGAGTTAAACCCTATTTCATGACACCTGGGAGGTAGATTCGAATATGACTGCTAAGAAGGTCGTGCAAGGTTTGATCGTAACCATGGCGCTCTGCCTCAGTACGACCACGGTGCGTGCTCAAGGCTATAGGTTCTTCATCATGGGAGGGACTTCATCGCTCACCGACCAGAGGTCATTCGGCGAAGGTCCTAACAGTGCCATTCCCTACGGCTCGAAATATGCGGGCGGCGGCAAGGTGATCGCGGGAATCGAAGTACCATTTCACAAGATCTTTGGAATAGAAGCTTCGTACGGCATCGGTCCAAACAACCTTGAAATAACCAACTTCAATACAAATCCCTCGACAGTATTGGCATACGGCGTGAGGAATAACAGGTTCAGCGGGGACATTGTCGGGCACGTTCCAGGCACCTGGAGGGGCATCCGCGCTTACGGCGTGTTTGGTGTGGAATATGACCTCTTCTCTCCCACCAGTTCCGCTCAAACCTTGGCTAAGACAGAAGGGTTCGCCTTTGCGCCCAGCGCCAAATTGTCGTCCCAAGGCAAGCCGGGCTTTAACGCGGGTGGCGGGATCGATTACAAAGTGGCTTCGAAGGTCGACCTGCGGCTCGACGCGCGCTATCACACGTTCGGCTCCCCCACCTTCGGTTTGCCCCAGGCGGCTACCACGACCTCCGCCGCCTACTTTCCGGTCGGTGGGCCGGCGCATAACATCGAATACTCTATTGGCCTTGTGTACAGGTTCGGCAAGAGCAAGTGAGGGCTTGCCAAGGGTATTTGAATCACTCGGTGTGTTGCACAACTCGAAGGTCAAAAGAAAATTGACTACCCCTCGGTAAGTCGGATCTGCATACAGAGGTTCATGGCGGGGGTGACTTCGCGGAAGACGGCAAGCATCGACTCGACGAGGTCGAGCCCGGTCGAGGCGTGCACCTCGTCTTCGCTCATGGGGTAGTAGAGCTGGAACCCAGCCCAGTGGGCGGCGGGAGCAGCCCCCAGAAGGCGTCGGAGCTTTTGCATGGACGGGAAACTGTCGCGGGAGAAGCAGGCCGGCGCGGTTTCCCAACTGCCGCCGTGAAGCATGAAGCCTTCGCGGCGCACCAGACGCTTGAGCTCGCGCTCCATGGGGCTGCGCGGCTGGAGTGAACGAAGCAGGCGGTGCCAGTCCCAGTCGGACTGCAACTGGCACTCGCGGTTAACGCGCGGCGCTTTCATATAGCCGCGCTCCACCTGCAGGCCGCACTTGAAGAGTTTCTCTTCCGTATCCACGCTGACGAAAAACTTCGAGCAGCCGAAACTGACACGCGAGGAGAGCGGCATGGCTTCGCGATTGGCCCGAGGCAGGTAGCCGATCCATTGCCAGTAAACGCCGCGTCCCCAGCGCTCGGTCACGAAGGGCTGGGCGTAGCGGGATTCGAGCGCTAGCTTCAGAATGCGCGTGATCCGCTCGTTGTCCTCGAGATTCCCCACATGGATGCCGCGGCGGAAATCGAGATACTCGGGCCGGAATGCGAGGGCTGTCGCCGGGACCGGCCGCGTTGTGTGCGATTTCGAAGCCATGACCGGGAAGGAAACCGGAAAATCGAAACTGGAAACTAGAAACTGGAAACTAGAAATTAGAAAATAGAAACTGGGAACTCAGAAAACGCGCTTGCCCATTTCCAGTTTCTAGTTTCCATTTTCCATTTTCTAGTTTCTAAATTCTAGTTTCTGCTTTCTGCCTGCTGCTTACTGCCTACTGGCTTACGCGGCGCGGGAAGCGCTGGCGGGCCGTCTCGAGTGGAAGCCGCTGACCAGCACCTTGGAGATCTCGTCGCGCTGGATCTGGTTGGTGCCTTCGTAGATCTGCGTGATCTTGGCGTCGCGCATGTACTTCTCAACCGGGTAGTCGTGCATGTAGCCGTAGCCGCCAAAGACCTGCACCGCGTCCACGGTGACTTCCATGGCGACGTCAGAGGCGAAGCACTTGGACATGGCGGAGTAGAGCGTGGGCCGCTCCTTGGGTCGCGTGTCGATGTAGCGCGCCGTAGCATAGACGAGCGCGCGCGCCGCTTCAATCTTCATCGCCATATCGGCCAGCAGGAAGCGCAGTCCCTGGAAGGAGCCAATGGGCGCGTCAAACTGCTTGCGGGTGCAGGCGTACTCGAGCGCCAAATCGAAAGCCCCTTGCGCAATGCCCACCGCCTGAGCGCCTACCCCGGGACGGGAAGCGTCGAAGGTGCGCATGGATGTGATGAAGCCCGTGCCTTCGCGCCCCAGGCAATTCTCAACCGGCACGCAGCAGTCCTGGAAGACCAGTTCGCGCGTGGCGGAAGCGCGAATCCCCAGCTTGTCTTCCTTCTTGCCGAAGCTGAATCCCGGAGTGCCCTTCTCGACCACAATGCAGGAGGCGCCGCGGGGGCCCTTGGCGGGATTCGTGAGGGCGATCACAGAGTAGATTTCCGCTTCGCCGCCGTTGGTAATCCACTGTTTCGTGCCGTTCAGCACGTAGTGGTCGCCGTCGCGGATGGCGGTGGTGCGCACCGCAGCGGCGTCCGAACCGGCCTGGGGTTCAGTGAGCGCGAAGGCGACCAGGCGCTTGCCTGCGGCAATGTCCGGCAGCCATCGCTGCTTCTGTTCCTCGCTGCCGGAGAGGATGATCGGCAGTGCGCCGAGCGCCGTGCCGGCAAAACTGAGCGCGATGCCGCCACACGCCTTCGACAGTTCTTCGGTCACGATCACCATGTTCATGATCGGTGTTCCCTCGGTAATGCCCCCATATTTCTCCTCAACGAAAACGCGGAAGAGGTCCGTTTGCGCCAGCACCTTCACAACCGGCCACGGGAACTTGGCGTCGCGGTCATATTCCGCAGCTACCGGTTGGATTTCCTTTTCGGCAATCTCCCGGGCGAGATCTCGGATGGCCCTTTGATATTCAGTGAGTCCATAATCCATAAAGCTCCTTAGGAGGCAGAAGTCAGGAGTCAGAAGTCAGAATACAATTGAAACTAGAAACTGGAAATTAGAAACTGGAAACTGGAATGTAACCAGTTACCATTTTCTATTTTCTAATTTCTAATTCTTCAATTTCCAAGGGGTTTCTGCTTTCCACGCTCGCTAAATTGGAAACTGGAAATTAGAAACTGGAACGTAACCAGTTCCCATATTCTATTTTCCAGTTTCTAATTTCTAGTTTCTGCTTTTCACGCGACGCGTTCCAGGGGTGGCGGCGGCTGGGGCTGGGTTTCGACAGCGCCGCCCCACAAGGATGGCCTAACCAGCCACGCCTCGCCGCCGCGGAAGGCAAAGCGGCAGTAGTCATCAAGGTCCCCGGTCCGAAATGAACTAACATCAATCTCTCCTTCGAGCGAACCCGGCCTGGCCAGAACCTGCAACGCGTAAACTAGCGGCAAAACGCTCGCATTGACGTCACGTAGGGTGACCTCGATCCGATCGATGCGGGCGACAATTTCAAAATCTCCCTCGGAATAGAGTCCAGCCGTACGCTCCAGAAGTTCGCGGATGTCATCCGCCGCGGTGGGAATCCCCCCAAAACTGAACTTGCCATTCAGCCGCTGATAGGGCTCCGGAACAACCGAGACAGGCTGGCTGCGGTATTGTTCCCAACTCGCATGCCTATAATCAGGTCGAGCCCAGGCAATCGCTAAGAAACCACCTTTCCAGACCTTGAGCCTGACGTGCTGTGCTTTGACTTCATCCTGGTAGTAGAGGGTGCCGCCGGGAACCTGGGCACGTTCGTCATCCGAGACCTCGCTAAGGAACTCAATCAGTTCCCCCGCAATCTCCGGAAGCGCAGGGCGGTCGTCAGGCTGGACATGGCAAACCTCCAGCGACACCGACTCAGGAACAAACTCCAGCCATGCCGCTTCAACATGTTCAAGCTTTTGCTGGGTTTCCTTGCTGAGGGTCCCTAGCTCCACCTGCCCCGAACAGCCCAAATGAGTGCGCATTTTCTCACTCCCTTCCCCGATTCGTACAGACAAAGTGTCCGTAGTGCCGGTCCCAGACTGACAGATAGGCATTTTTGGGGCCGAAGGGACTAATGGTCTGCCGCAGAAAGATTTTGCCACAGGTGGAATCAAATACATAGCGACTTGTTTGCATCGGCGCGGCGTTAAGTTATCCTGAATCCTGCGTCATTTGGAGCAAGTTTCACACTTCAGGCTCCCCGGCGGGGAAACAGTCAAGTCGAGTATCTGCTCCACTTGCAATTTCCAAAGGAGAGAAAATGAGCAGAACCCTTCAGTTTTTGACCTTAGCCGTTGCACCTTCATTTGCCCTCGCCGCGTCTGCGGGCGCGGGCCAGTCCGCGGCACAGCCCGTCACGATTGAGTATTACTACCGGCTGGCACCCGGTGGGAGCTCAGAGTGGCTGGCGCTCTACAAGAAAAACCACAATCCCCTTCTCAAGGAATTAATGAAAGAAGGATTGCTCAAGAGCGAGAAGCTTTACACCCGGCGTTTCCATGCCGAAAGCCCCGCCTGGGATTACAAAATAGTGATGATTTGGCGCGACTGGGCGGCCCTCGAAGAAGCGCGCAACCGCGAACCGGAAATTCTCAAGTCCCTCTATCCCAACAAGGAAGATCATGACGAGCAGGAAAAACGCCGCTGGGAATTGACCGTCTCCCATTGGGACGACGTGCTGAGCGATGTTTCTTTGGACTGAGGAGTTGGGCGATTGAGTGATCGACTGATACCGCGACCAATGTGGCCACTCTGGTGCTGTGCAGCCCAAGACCGTCGGGGAGGGTAAGATTGCCGTATTGACATACGGCACTTAATACGGCATCATGTTGATATGGCTAAAGCGCGAATGAGGAAACTAACGATTCTCATCCCCGAAGACCTACTCCGGCGGGCCCAGAAGACGACCCAGACCGGCGTCACCCCGACCGTCCGCAGAGGTTTGCAAATTCTAGCGGCCCAAGAGGCTTACCAAGCTCTGCGGAAAATGCGAGGCAAGGTGAAGTTCGGTCTCACTTGGCAAGAAATGCGAGGCGACGAGTGACCTGCGCCGACACGAGTTCCCTCGTCGCCTACGTCCAGGGGGAACAAGGATCAGACGTTGACCTCGTGGACCGAGCCTTGGCTGACTGCTCTCTAGTCCTTGCTCCGGTCTCCGTTACAGAATTGCTAAGCGATCCCCTGCTCATTCCTGCCCTGGAGAAATTTATCCTTGGGATACAGCAGCTCGAAATCAAGGCCGGATATTGGGAGCGGGCCGGAAAGCTCCGGGCAAAGTTGATGCGGCGTCGCTATCCCCCAAAGATTGCGGACACGCTTATAGCCCAGAGTTGCCTCGACTACCAGGTTCCACTGATCACCAGGGACCGCGACTTTTCAGCTTTCCAGGAACTCGCGGGACTTCGGTTGCTTTGATCCAGCACGCACTGCCCCTCAGCACAACACCAGCTCTACTTCTTGCGCGGAGGTTGCGAGGGCCGCATCTCAATGCGGCTGGCAAGTGTTGTCAGGGGATACGTGTAAAGGTCAACTACCGCCTTGGCGATGTCCTCGCCGGAAAGCTTCCAACTTTGGAGGGACCTGCTGCCCGGCGCTCCCCCGAAGTCCGTATCCACGCTTCCGGGCATGATGTAGCTTACGCGGATGCCGTCGTAGCGCACGTCCTGCATCATGGCCTCGCTGAACCCATTCAGCCCAAATTTGGAAGCGTTGTAGGCGCTCCCACCGGGGAAAGGATTCACGCCGGCAAGACTGGAAATATTGAAGATGTATCCGCCCCCTCGCTGGCGCATTATGGGGATGGCCTCGCGGCAGCAGTAGAACGCACCCGACAAGTTGGTGTGAATCGTGGCATCCCACTCCGCCGGGGTAAGCTGGTCCACGGGCTTCATGATTCCGATTCCCGCGTTGTTCACAAGGAGGTCGATCCCTCCGAAATGCTCGGCGGCAGTGTGAATCAGCTTGCGGCAGTCCTCATACCGGCCCACATCCGCCGTCATGCCTTCGACCCGGCCGTCACCCTGCTTGCGCAGTTCTTCGAGCGACTGCTTTAGAATTCTCGCATCGCGCGCGCAGAGGTAGACCTTTGCGCCTTCTTTAAGAAGCCTTTCGGCGATGCTATAACCGATTCCGCGCGATGCGCCGGTGACCACGGCAACTTTTTCCTTCAGCTCGTTTGTCATCAGAAATCCTCCCCCTCTGGATGTAGAACTAACAGATTAAACCGCACGGAGGGCTGGAGGCAACCGCATGATCCGAGGGTAGCGCAGAGTCTCGTTTTTCAGAGACTCTGCGGCTTGTCCGTGTGCAATCGGGCGTTTAATTCGGCTTCATGTCCCGCTCGCCCCGCCCGGTATTATCCGACCGACTCTGCTTCATCACCTGCCGGCTCATGAACGAGCGGCAATTTGGAGGCAAAGCCGCAGAGTCTCTGAAAAACGAGACTCTGCGCTACCGGCTCGAACTTGCGATTCCGGGTTGGAATCAATTTGGTAGACGTCTTGGAAGCAATCCAGAGCAGAATCACGAAGGCGGGAGCAACAAACGGGAAAATCCCGTAGAGCGTGTCGCTCGCGGTCACGCTCCGGCAGGGACAGTCTCCGGAACGCGCCCGAAACGGCGATGGCGGGAACGGAACTCGCGGACTGCGGCCTCAAGGTCGGCGGCTTCAAAGTCCGGCCACATCCGGTCCGTGAAGACGAGTTCCGAGTAAGCGCACTCCCACAACATGAAGTCGCTCAAGCGCTGCTCGCCGCCAGCGCGAATCAGAAGGTCAAGATCGGGGACCGGCGTCCCGTCGTGATTGACCCCGGCAAGCAAGCGCGTAAACTGGGCCGGCGTGGCTGCTTCGGAGTTGCCCAGCGATCGCGCGGCACAGAAAATGGCGTCGCGAGCCGAATAATCAATCGCCAGGCGCAGGTACAACTGCCGGCCCTCCTGCGTTGCGGCTTCGGCAGCTTCAATAGCGGCGACCAGCGCGGGCTCAAGTCGATCGCGCCGCCCGATAACGCTGGCCCTTATTCCCGCGTCCACCCACTCTGCGACCGATGAGCGCAGGAACTCTTCAAAAATGTCCATAAGTTCCCGGACTTCCGCCGAGGGACGTTGCCAGTTGTCCGAGGAAAAGGCGTGCAGCGTCAGGGTCCCGATCCTCAGGGCGGGAGCAGCCTGCACCGTGCGGCGCACCGCTTCCGCGCCCTCGTAGTGTCCCGCGCTGCGCGGCAGGCCTCGAGCGGCTGCCCAACGCCCGCTTCCGTCCATAATGATGGCCGCATGAATCGCGTGGCCAGTGTCGCCACCCGTATTGGCGACTGCACGCGGCGAGTCAAGTAAAGAGTAGCGGGCCAAGTGCTCAGGACCATCGGGCAACGGTGCCATCAACCTCTCCTGCCTTCCAAAGGACTTTACGATGCAAAGCAACCGAACAAAAAAATTTGGCCCGCCGATTACCGCGGGCGCATGGATTGGATCAACGCTTCCATGTGATTCAGGTAGCGCTCGAGCGCCCGCTGGCCTGTTATCGTGAGCCGGTACACGGTCTTGGGCAGCCGGCCTTCGAAATATTTCGCGCAGATGATGTACTCCGCTTCCTCCAGCTTGCGCGCGTGCACGCTCAAGTTGCCATCGGTTGTCTTCAGCAATTTCTTGAGCTCGTTGAAGCTGAGCGATTCGTTCACCGCCAGGGCGCTCACGATGCCGAGTCGAATGCGTTCGTGGATCAGGCGGTCCAGTTCGGACGGCGCGCCCAACGCCGCCTCACGACGCAATCGCTGCACATCCCGCGCCGGTCGCCTCGCGCCTGCCACACGGGCCGCGGCTCTTGAAACCTGTCTAGCCACCGTACCTCCTTGCAATAATCGTCCCGAAAACGATGTGAAGCCCGCCGAAACCCGCAGCCATGATCAAGTTTGCCCAGCCGGCGGGGCAGAACAGGGCGAGAATTCCCGCGAACATGAAGCACAGACCCATGATTGGGACGACCTTTACGGAAAACGCCCCTGCCGTCACCACCCCGGCCCCGTAAAGCAGGAGCCAAAGGCCGGGCAGCAGGTTAAATACACCTGCGTGGTAAATCACAATGCTGAGCACGGCAGCCGCCAGCATGGGGGGAGACAGGCCCAGTACAGCCTTCCGGCCAGGCCTTGAAAGCAGGGGCGTCTGCACCTTCCGCGCCTTCCAAAAAATAGCTGACGCGCCCACCGCAAAAGCGCACAGGGCTTCGAACCCCCACACCCCAACCCACCACTCCACTTGCGGGCGGAGCGAGGCAACCACGGCGGCGGCCAAGGCCGTGATCCCTATCGTCACTCCGCCCCAACCCGGGACGGCGGTGAACGAAGCCGCGCTTTCCATGGTCTCGCGGATGAACCGCAGATCGTCAATGGCGTGCGTTGACATGGGCACTGGCCTGGAACGTCGTGCGCGAACTGGACCCGAACATGCCATGCAAGAGTTTATACAAGACGTTCAAACTCATGTCAAGTACTTTATGATGCAAAGTTAATGGCTTAAACCCCAACGGGGCATTACTCAAAGCTGGAAAATATCATGCTTGACAGCATCCATTTCTGTGCTAATGTGTAAGAGAAGGTGTTACCAGGTAGCACCGAATTTCCATGAGAACGCGCCAAACTATGACGATTTCACTCCCACCCGAAATGGCGGAGCAGGTTGAGAGCGCCATGAAAGCGGAGCATCGGACGCGCTCCGAACTCGTCCGCGAAGCGCTCCGCACCTACATCTCAATTCGCTTGCTCCCCCAAGAGAGCCCCACGTCTTCCGAGCTTCGTGCCATTCGCCGCGGTGAGGCCGCGTACCGGCGGGGAGATTACATAACCCTCGATGAATATTTCCGCGAGTTGGACCGTCGTCCTCGCCGGGCCCGCAAGAAGGGCTCTTAAACGCATTGCCGCTCACGATCGGGAGCGCATTCATGCGGCATTGGCGGGAATAGCAGTAGATCCTTTTCGAGGCGACATCAAATACCTTAAGGGGCAGAAGGACACGCTCCGTCGCCGCGTTGGCGACTGGCGAATCTTCTTCCGGCTCGTGCAGCAACGGAAGCACGTTCTCGTCTCAGCCATCGAGCGCCGAACCTCCACAACCTACTGACAATTAAAAGGGCCTTCATCTACGACGTTCAGTAGATACTGAACTTCATCTGCCGGAAACGGGAAATCGAGCCGGCGGCGGAAGGTGGGTTGCCCAAAAATGCGAAGGGGACTTCTCGCGAAGCCCCCAAGCCATAATTCTCTAGCGCGGGCTCCCGAGTGCGGGCACGGCTCTCTTTTTGAGGTGCTGGTCAAAGAAATCAGAAGCCGTATGATAGGCCGCCAGCCACGTGCGCTGCCGCAAGAAATCGTGAATCTCGTCCGGAAAGACGAGTTGTTGGAATTCCACACCCTGTTTCCGCAACGCCTCCACGAGGCGGACCATCTCCGTGAAGGGAACGTTGCGGTCATCATCCCCCTGGACCAGCAACACCGGCGAGCGCCACGTCTTGACGGAGGCCAGCGGCGAGGACTCCCACGCCAGTCGCGCCGCCTCAGGTCGTGCGGCGGGATCGTAGGAAGGAATCCAGTTCTGGTGTTGGAGGTTCCAGTCATGCACGCCGTGGAGATCCACGCCACAGGCGAACAGCTCGGAGGCTCGGGCCAAGCCGAGGGCCGTCAAATACCCGCCGTAAGAACCGCCCCACAGGCCAATGTGATTCTGATCCACGTCGGGCCGCGTGCGCAGGTAGAGGCCGGCGCCCTCGACATCGTTAAACTCGCTCGCCCCGCTGGCCCCGTAGTCGGGCGCCTCGCGAAAGTCCAGCCCATAGCCGATGCCGCTGCGGTAGTTAACCGATAGCACCACGTAACCGCGGCTGGCGAGATACTGGTTGAAGGCATAGGCGTTGTGATAGTAGCCCATGTAATGCCAGCCCAGCAGCATCTGGCGCCGCGAACCGCCGTGAAAGAATACTACGGCCGGGTGCCGCTGCCCGGAGGCCTCCTCCTTAGGCAGAAAAAGCTGCGCGTGGATGAGCAGCCCGTCAGCGGCGGGAAAAATCACTTGCTGCGGGGTGACGAGATCAGCGGCGGGAAAGTCGGCGGGAAGCGTTTCGGGAGCAAGGTCGCGAATTCCGCCCGCGTTAGCCAGAATTGCAGGCCGAGCCGGGCGCTGGGCGTCGGAATGGAGCAGGGCAACAGTGGCGCCGTCGCTCATCATCACCGGCGACCACTCTATGCCTTCACCCCTGGTCAGCGGAGTGGCGTTGTCACCCGTGACCGGCTCGCGCCACAGGTGGCGGCGGTCGATGTCATCCTGGTTCGAGGCGAAAATCAACTGGCGGCGATCGGGACTGAGGGAAACGAACTCCACTTCGAAATCACCGGGCGTGAGGAGCTTTGCCGTGCCGCCCGCAACGGGAACAGCATAAAGATGAGTCCAGCCGTCGCGCTCCCAGGGAAACACCAGGTTATCGCCGGCGCCCCAGAAGATCTGATGCTCGGCCACAATCTCGCGAAAGACGCTGCCGCGGCCCGCGTCGGCGCGCCAAACTTCGTGACCCTGGCCGGTGGCAGCGTCGGCCACGCGGATCGACCACGGCGGGCCGGTGCGTTTCGGCCCGAAAATAAGGTCGTCGCGTGAAGCAGGAAGGCGCAGGAAGGCAACGTGCCTACTATCCGGTGACCAGACAGGCTCGGAATCCTGGTCAACGCTCGGATCGAGATACAGCAGGCTCTTCCCCCCCACGTCATACACCCCCACGAAGCTGTGTTCGCCACGGCGGCTCACGAAAGCGAGGCTCGAACCATCGGGCGACCAACGGAGCGAACTGCCTTTGCCCTTGTCGTGGATCAATTGTTCGGGCTTGGCGCCTTCGGCCAGCTTGACCAGCCACACTTGGTCTTTGAAAATGTAGGCAACACTGTCACCCTTGGGAGAAACCGCCGGAGAATGGCCCTCGGCGAGCTTGCGCGGCGCCCCGCCCTCGAATGAGACAACCCAGATGTCCTGTTCGACACCCTCGGCTGCGCTCGCCGGGTTAGGGTAAGCGCCGCCGGTCTCGAAGTCGCCCCCGCGAACGTAGAGTATCGCCCGGCCGTCGGGGGTCCAGGTGAGCTCTCCGATCTCCTGGCCGTCGTCTTGGGTGTACCGGGTGAGCTGCCGTGACTGGTAGCCTCCGCCGCCACCGGGCTCGGCCACCCAGATGTTGCGAACACCGCGCGCATCGAACACCCAAGCCACCCTACCCCCCGAAGGCGAAGCCACGAGCTCGGTTGGGAAGGGCGAGCTCATCACCTGCTCGAGCCTGAAGGAGCCTCGCGCGGCAGGGATGCCCCCGAGCACGAAAAGCATAAGGGCAGCGGTCTGCAATCTTCTACCAGAGAGTATGAACACGATTATTCCTCCTTGTGCGGCGTGCGTGGCCGCGTGGCCCAAATGCTACTGGACCTCGGCGGGAAAGTAAATGGTGGCGGCATCCGGGCGCCGGCGGCCGCTTCGCTGTCCACGTGAAAACGCTTGCGGCGCGCGGACTCGTCGCGCACATGGGCGCCGCAAATGCGTGTGGTTTGGTATACTGCGGTGGTGGTTTCATTGTTGGGCGGGGGGGGCTGCTTTGCGGGATTCCCACAGCTCCACCCGCCGCGTCGAAAGGGGTCTTTGTCGTGCCTTCAGTTCGCCTGACCACGATGGTCAAAGCGGCGGGTTGAGCGGCCAAGTTGAGTCCAAGTATTTTGGACTGCGTGCTGGCCAAGCTGCCGAAACAATCCGATCCAAATGTCCTGGTGGGCTTCGACACCAATGACGACGCGGGGGTGTATCAACTCGCGCCCGACTTGGCGCTGGTGCAGACCGTGGATTTCTTTACGCCCATTGTGGACGATCCCTACATCTTCGGCCAAATCGCAGCGGCCAATGCGCTGAGCGACGTTTACGCCATGGGCGGCCGACCCGTCTCCGCGCTCTCCATCGTGGGATTCCCCAACAGAGAAGAGGGCATCGAGATACTGGAGAGAATCCTGCAAGGCGGGCACGCCAAAATGCAAGAGGCTGGCTGCGCGGTGATCGGCGGCCATTCGATCGGGGACGAGGAGATCAAGTTCGGTTATGCGGTGACCGGCCTCGTCAACCCGCAGCGCATTCTCACCAATTGTGCGGCGCGGCCGGGCGACCAACTGATCTTGACCAAACGCCTGGGCACCGGAATCATCAGCACGGCGCTGAAGCAAGGACAGGCCAGCATGGCGGCGGTGAATGCGGCAAGCGAATCCATGTGCGCGCTGAATCGCGCCGCAAGCGAAGTTGCCCTGCAATTCGACGTACATTCGGCCACCGATATCACTGGCTTCGGCTTGCTGGGCCACGCCCGGGAGATGGCCGTGGGAAGCAAGGTGAGCCTGGTGATTGACTCCACTAAGGTCGAATTCCTGCCGGGGGCGGTGGAGTATTCGCGGGGTGGTTTTCTGCCCGGCGGCCTAAAAAGGAATATGGACTTCATCGGAAGTTGCGTCGAGTTCGCGAGCAGCGTTCCGGAAGAGGTCAGGAACCTGCTGTTCGACCCCCAGACCTCGGGAGGATTACTGTTTTCCGTGGCTGCCCAAGACTCTCCTAAGCTCGTCGCGGCCCTCCGGGCTCTGCCAATCCCCGCGCAAGCTATTGGCGAAGTCATCGAAAAGACACATCCGCTCATTCAGGCCCGGTAGCCTGACAAAGGAAACGATGTGGCATGATGAAGCTGGACCAAGCCGAAACGCCAGAGCAGGTCGAGGAGGTAAGGCGACTGCTGCGCGAGTACGAAGCTTCCCTCGGAGTCAGCCTATGCTTTCAGAGTTTTGAGAGGGAGTTGGCAGAGCTTCCAGGAGATTACGCGCCGCCCGGGGGGAGATTGTGGATGGCGCTCGACGCAGACGAAGCCGTCGGCTGCGTAGCTCTGAGGAGACTCGATGATGAGAGCTGCGAAATGAAGCGGCTTTATTTGCGGCCGGGGTTTCGAGGAAGAGGCGCAGGGAGACTGCTGGCCGTGGCCATCATCGGCGAAGCGCGGAAGATCGGCTACAAAAAGATGCGATTGGATACGCTTGCCGAGATGCGCGAGGCCAGGACGCTCTATGAATCACTGGGCTTCAAGCGTATTGAGCCCTATTATCACAATCCAATGCAGGGCGCGATTTTTATGGAATTGGAACTTTAGCTGGAACCGTACCGGAAATGGCCCTTTGGGCAACGTTGCGCCCTTCTGAGACACGGGTTAAGATGGCTGCCATGAAGAAGCAAATACCAAGTCAATTGATCCTCGCCGTTTCAATCCTGATCATCGGCGGCGGTCTGGCAGGGGGCGAATACCTGCTGGTGAAGTGGTATCCAGGCCACCAGCAGCGGGTCCGCGAGGAAACCCTGAAGCAGCGCCCCTACCACAACGATTCGCTCGGAATTGATATTCAAATCGCGGAAGGACTCTACGGGAACACCGAGACTTTCCCGGGCGGGGTGAAGATGAGTCGCTCCAAGTTTTGGAGCATTGGCCCTTCGCTCTCCATCACTTCACAGCCCAACCCCGACGAGACATGGGAGTTTTCTCCAGAGGTTCTGGCGAAATGGGAGTCAAGGGGCGTGGTCGAAGACCTTCCGCTCTATCATCTCGAGCATACGAAGATTAACAATCGTGACGCGATGCTGATTCGTCAGTTCAGGGGCCGCTTCATGCTCTTGACTGCGAGAATCATCTCCCGAGACCGGATCATCGAGGCCAATTGCTCCCCCGGAGCGGAAGATGAGGTTCTCTACATGGAGGCGTGTGACGAGACGTTGCACACAATAAAAGTGGCCGGGGCTGAGCCGCCTCCCCCCTCTACACCCGGAGTTGTCGAGCTCTCACCGGCTGCAACGGTCAAGTGATACGCTTGGCATTGCTTTCTGACCCAGGTACCGCCTGCTGTCTACGGAGAGCAAGCATGGAAAAGTGGGAAATTGTGGAAGGCAGCCTCGCTTCCGCGCGAGGCTTTCGTGGGGCGGCTATAGCGGCAGGAATCAAGAAGACGCGGGGCGAGCTTGACTTGGCGTTGATCCTCTGCGACGCGCCCGCCGCCACGGCAGCCGGCCTGTTTACCACCAACCTGGTGCTGGCGGCGCCGGTCCTCCTCTCACGGCAGAACCTTGCGGAAAGCCACGGGCGCTGCCGCGCGGTGCTGGTGAACTCCGGCAATGCCAACGCCTGCACGGGCCGCAAGGGCATGCACACGGCGCGGGAGAGCGCGCGCGCGGCGGCCAAGCTGTTGAGTCTCCAACCCGCGCAGGTCCTGCTGGCCTCCACGGGCGTCATCGGGGCACCGCTCGAGCTCGGCTTGGTCACGAACCAACTTCCCTCCCTCGTCGAGAGCCTTTCCATTGAGAACGCCTCGGCGGTCGCGCGCGCCATCATGACCACCGACACGTTCCCCAAGTCGTGCGTCGTCCGCTCGGAGGTAGGCGGAAAACCCGTGTACCTGGCGGGAGTCGCCAAGGGCGCCGGGATGATCCATCCGCGCATGGCCACCCTGCTTTCATTTCTGACCACGGATGCGCTCATTGGCCCGCGCACACTCCAGAACTTGCTGCGGGCGGCCGTGCAGGTCTCTTTCAATCGCATCACCGTGGATGGAGATACATCCACGAATGATACCGTGGTGGCATTGGCAAGCGGCGCCTCCGCCGTCGGCGTGCGCCCCGGCAATACAAGCTGGGCGTGGTTCCTTGAGGGACTTACGCAACTCTGCCAGACCCTGGCCAAGATGATAGCCAGGGACGGAGAGGGCGCAAAGAAACTGGTAATCGTCGAGGTGCAAGGGGCCAGAAAACCTTCCGACGCGGAACGGATCGCGCGCGCCATCGCGAACTCACCGCTGGTCAAAACCGCCATCGCCGGAAGCGATCCCAACTGGGGCCGCATCATTTGCGCGGCGGGTTATTCCGGCGCGCTCTTCGACCCCAACAAAGTGGATATCCGCGTCAACGACCTGCTGCTATGCCAGGACGGGGTGGATGCAGGCTTCGACGAAGCCTCCGCACGTAAGGAGCTTGACCGGAAGGAAATGACCCTCCGGCTCGACCTCCACCAGGGCAAAGCCTCTGCCCATATCTGGACCTGCGACCTGACACACGACTACATCACCATTAACGCCTCGTATAGAACCTGAAAGGATCACATGTCCGGAATTATTGGTTACATCGGAAACAAACGCGTGGTGCCCGTTTTGTTGGAAGGATTGCAGCGATTGCAATACCGCGGCTACGACTCGGCGGGCATTGCCGTGATTCAGGGCCACAACCTCGAGGTGCGGCGCGCGACGGGCAAACTGCACAACCTCGAAGAAGTGGTCCGTCTGAACCCGGTGGACGGAACTTACGGCGTGGGGCACACTCGCTGGGCCACCCACGGCGCCCCCACGGAAGAGAACGCACATCCTCACCGCGATTGTAATGGGACAGTGGTCGTGGTTCACAATGGAATCATCGAAAACTACCTGGAGCTGAAGAAGGAGCTGGTAGCCGAAGGGCACAAGTTCGCCACGGAAGTTGATACGGAGGTCATTGCTCACCTCGTGGAGAAATACTTGGAGGGCAACTCCGGGGCGGCAGGGGCCTCAAACTCGAACAATCTCGAGGAAGCCGTGCGCGCCGCCGTGCGCCGGCTCCGGGGCGTCTTTGCCCTGGCGATTATCTCCACCCGTGACCCCAACAAGATTATCGCCGTGCGCCAAGGGCCGCCGGTGGTCATCGGCTTGGGCAAAGACGAATACTTTGTGGCCAGTGACGTTCCCGCCATCCTCTATCACACCCGCGATCTTTTCTTTCTCGCCGACCACGACCTGGCCGTGCTGACACCCAACGGCGTGAAGCTCAGCGACTTTGACGGCCACCCCGTCTCACGCCGCGTTCAGCACATCACCTGGGATCCGATCCTGGCCGAAAAAGGCGGTTTCAAGCACTTCACCATCAAGGAAATCTACGAGCAACCGCGCGCCGTTCGCGACACCGCGCTGGGCCGATTCTCGCTTGAAACCGGCCAGGTGTTCCTGGACGAGATGGAAATCCGCGAGGAGGAATTCCGCTCGTTCCGCGACATCAAAATTGTGGCGGCCGGGACCTCACGCCACGCGGGCCTGGCGGGTAAAATCATGATCGAGCGGGTGGCTCGTGTCCCCGTGGAAGTGGACCACGCCTCGGAGTTTCGATACCGCGACCCTCTGGTGGACTCGCACACCCTGACCGTGCTCATCACTCAATCCGGCGAGACGGCAGACACCATCGCCGCGCAACGCGAGGCACGGGCCAAGGGCTCGAAGACGCTCGCCATCTGTAACGTGCTGGGAAGCATGGTTTCACGCGAAGCGCATGGCACGATTTACACCCATGCGGGCCCGGAGATTGGTGTGGGCTCGACCAAGACGTTTACCGCACAGTTGACCGCCCTCTACCTCTTCGCGCTTTACCTGGCACAGGTGCGCGGCCTGCTCTCCTTTGAAGATAGCAAGTCCTGGTTGAAGGCCTTGGCCGCGCTGCCGAAACAACTGGAGTCCGTCCTCCAGCGGGACGATGAGATTGCCGAGCTGGCCCAACACTTCTACAGGTCTTCGGATTTTCTTTTTCTCGGTCGTGGCGTGCACTTCCCCGTGGCTTTGGAAGGCGCGCTCAAGATGAAGAAGGTTTCCTACATTCACGCCGAAGCATATCCGGCAGGAGAGATGAAGCACGGCCCCATCGCTCTCATCTCCGACGGGCTGCCGGTGGTGGTGATTGCCACCTGCAACTGGGACTCCCCCTTTTCCCGGCAGCGTTACGAGCGCACCATCTCCAACATCAAGGAGGCCAAGGCGCGCGGCGCCACGATCATCGCCCTGGTGACCGAAGGCGACCGCGAAGTGCGCGCCATGGCGGACCATCTGGTGGTTCTGCCTCACACCAGCGGGACGCTCTCGACCATCCTGGAAGCTATCCCCCTCCAACTCCTCGCTTACCACATCGGCGTGCTTCGCGGTTGCGACGTGGACCAGCCGAGAAACTTGGCGAAGTCGGTGACGGTGGAATGACAGAGCCCTCCCCGCCACGGTCAGTCGAAACCACCCTTGAGGACCGCCAAAGGAGCCTGGCATGGATGCAAGATGGGCCGACTGGGCCAGCCGATTGAATGCCCTCGCGCAAAACGGTCTCACCTTTTCGCGCGATCCCTTCGACATCGAGCGATATACCTCGGTGCGGAATATTGCGGCGGAAATTATGGCGGCGCACACCGGGGTTGAAACAACCCTCGTTCGAGATTTCTTTGCGCGCGAGGAGGGTTACGCTACGCCCAAAGTGGATGTAAGAGGCGTGGTGTTTCGCGACGGCACGCTGCTCTTTGTGAAGGAGCCCGAAGACGGGACCTGGAGTCTGCCCGGAGGATGGGCGGATGTCGGGGAGTCTCCCCGCGAGGCCGTTGTCCGAGAGGTGTTCGAGGAATCCGGTTACACAACCCATGCTGTCAAATTGCTCGCCTTGTATGACCGGAACAAACACGCCCATCCTCCCTTTCCGCACCACGCCTATAAACTCTTCATCCGCTGCGAACTCTTAAGCCAAGTGCCTGCCGGGGGCGCGGAGACGGAAGCGAGGTTCTTCGAGGAGGATGCGATACCCGAGTTGTCAGTGGCACGGGTCACAGTGGAGCAAATTGCGCGGCTCTTCGAACATTATCGCCACCCGGAATGGCCGGCAGACCTCGATTAACATGGAAACACCGGAAGTGCTGCCCAACTCTTGCTCCAGCGTCGCCCCCTTAAGATGCGTTCCAAGCCTCGGCCCACCCGATTAGCGAGGTTTGCCCAGGGAGAAGTAAATGTTAGAATCCCGTTGGTGGGGGCATCCTCTTGAAACTCGTCTATTCAGATCGTTATGACTTAAACCTCGGGAGCCACGTGTTCCCGTCCATCAAGTATCGTCTTGTCAAAGAAAAGCTGCTGCGCGAGCATATCGCCGAGCCGGGAGATTTCGTCGAGCCTCCCCCAGCCTCGGATGACGATATTGCGTTGGTTCACCACCGGGAATACTTGCGCAAACTCCAAGCCGGCAAGCTCTCGTACCTGGAGGTCCTGCGGTTGGAGATCCCCTATTCCCCTGAACTGGTCCGGGCCGTTTGGCTTTGCGCCGGCGGGTCGATTCTGGCCGGGCGTTTGGCGCTCGAGGATGGAGTGGGCGTCAATGTGGGCGGCGGTTTTCACCACGCTTATCCTGACCACGGCGAGGGTTTCTGCGTGTTGAATGATTTTGCCGTGGCTATTCGCTCCTTGCAAAAGGATAAGACCATCGAGCAAGCCATGACCGTCGATTGCGACGTCCACCAGGGTAACGGCACGGCGGCAATCTTTGGCGGCGATCACACCGTCTTCACTCTGTCGATTCACCAGGAGAACAATTATCCCTACCCAAAACCGCCCAGCTCGCTCGACATCAACCTCCGCGACGGCGTCGGGGATGAAGAGTACTTGAGGGAACTTACACAGGGATTGGATAGGGCGCTGGCGGAATTCAGGCCCGACCTGATCTTCTACCTCGCCGGCGCCGATCCCTACCGCGACGATCAACTTGGGGGGTTGAAACTCTCTCTCGAGGGCCTCGAAAAGCGCGACCGCTTAGTCTTTGAGAAGGCAAGCGGGAGGAATATACCGGTCGCGGTCACCTTGGCGGGCGGCTACGCTCGGCAACTCGAGGACACGATTCAAATCCACTCCAACACCATCCGCGTGGCCAAAGAGTTTGCGAAGTAAGAGCGGTGCTGACGGGATTTCCATCTTTTCCACATCTCTCGATTTTTTGAAGTGTTCTGCGCCAGCGACATCATGTTTCCGTTTGTTTTCAAGGGGTTAGAAGTGTGCTGGGGACATATGGAAAAGCGTATGAGTGTTGCATTTTGATACACTTTGCGCTTCGCCCGCTCAAGGATACGCTACATACATAGCCCAGTCTAGCCAGGCCCAAAAGACCACTGCGGGGATTCTTCGTCCGCCAGCCGACGGGCTCAGAATGACAGGCGTTTCATCAGGTAAGCTGCGGTCCGCTATTTCGGAGGCGTGGCGCTCTCCTTGATGCGCACGATTTGGGCGTTCAGCGAGCCGGTCCGATAGCCCTCAAGATCCAGCGTAATGTAGGCGAATCCCAGAGGCTTGAAGATCTCGACAAACCGGTGTGCCATCTCCGGGTTCAAGGCGCGCGGCAGTTCCTCCGGAGCGATTTCAAGCCGTACCAGGTTATCGTGATGGCGAACGCGGAACTGCCGGAAGCCAAGTGCGCGTAGAGCCTCTTCGCCCTTTTCCACAATCGCCAAACGTTCCGGCGTGACCTCGATGCCGTAGGCAATGCGCGAGGAGAGGCAGGCGGAAGCGGGGCGATTCCAGACCGGCACCTCGGCGCGGCGGGCAAGCTCGCGGATATCGGCCTTGGTGAGACCCGCATCGAGCAGCGGAGTCAGAACTTTGTGCTCACGCGCGGCGCGCTGGCCGGGCCGCCAGTCGCCCTGGTCGTCCACGTTAATGCCGTAAGCCACCGCCGCAAAGCCGCGCTGGGCGACGAGTTCATCGAGTTTGTCAAACAGTTCGTCCTTGCAAAAGTAGCAGCGCTCAGGATTGTTGGCGCGATAGGCGGGGTTCGAGAGTTCGTCGGTGGTGATGAATTCGTGCGGCAGCTTGAAGCGCGCCACGACGGCCTGCGCCTCTTGCCGGTCGCGCTCGGAGTAACTGGCGCTCAGCGCGGTCACCGCCAGCATGCGGTCGCCCAGCGCCTGGTGCGCTGCATAGGCGAGATACGCCGAGTCCACCCCGCCCGAATAGGCAACCACCAGCGACGGCACCTCCCGCAGTTGTTCGAGCAGTCTTTGTTCCTTCGCTTCCGGTTCACCCATCTCTGTCACCTGCCTCACACAATAACGCCAGTGGGTCCAAGACTCAAAACCATCTGAAACGACGAGGGGGCTGCGCTCACACGCCCCCACACATATACGATTGGATTCCGCCCCTATTGAATGAGTTTCGACTGCTGGGTTCCGTTGTCGCCGTTCTCGCTGCTGACCAGGCAGACCGCAGCGACCTGGTCGCCTTCTTCGAGGTTAATCAGCCTTACTCCCTGCGCGGAACGGCCCGATTCGCGAATGGTGCTGGCATCCAGGCGGGTAATCTTGCCCTGCTGGCTGATCAGCATAACCTCCGACTCTTCGCTCACGCTCAACACGCCGACAACCTTGCCATTGCGTTCAACCGTCTTCAGATTGATCACGCCTTTGCCCGCGCGGGACTGCAGTCGATATTCCGTGATCTGGGTTCGCTTGCCGTACCCTTTCTCGCTGACGGAGAGGATCAACTCCTTCTCGCCCACGATCTCCATGCCGACGATGTAGTCGCCTTTCTCCAGGTCCATGGCGTAGACGCCATAGGCAGCGCGTCCCATGTCGCGCACGTCGCTCTCCGGGAAACGAATGGCCATGCCTTCATGCGAGGCGAGGAAAATGGTATCGCGCCCGGAGGTCAGCGTGGCGCCGATCAGCGCATCGCCTTCCTCGACTTTCATGGCGATAATGCCGCGCGAGTTGGGGCTGGAGAATTCCGCCAAGCGCGTCTTCTTGATGATGCCGAGACGCGTCACCAGCGTCACGTATCCTTCCGCAGCATAAGTCTCGCCCTCGATGGTCACATCCTTCGGTTCGTCCGGCAACTCCCTGACGACTACGACCGCCGCGACTTTCTCTCCGGAAGCGAGGTTGACCAGATTGACGATGTTCTTGCCTCTCCCCGCGGCTCCCACGTCCGGGATTTCATAGACCTTCAGCCAATACATCTTGCCGGTGTTGGTGAAAACCAGGATGTAGCTGTGCGTAGAAGCGATGAAAAGGTGCTCGACGAAATCCTCGTCGCGGGTCTTCATCCCCAGGCGCCCCTTGCCGCCGCGAATTTGCTGGCGGTAAATGCTGAGCGGGGTGCGCTTGAGGTAGCCGGAATGCGAGACGGTGATGACCACATCCTCGACGGCGATCAGGTCCTCGAGCTTGATTTCCGCCTGCTCCTCGATGATCTCCGTTCGCCGCAGGTCTCCGTAGTCCTTCTGGATTTCCCTTAACTCATTCACAATGACTTTCTTCAGCACCTTTTCGCTGGCCAGTATTTCTTCGTATTGTGCAATCTTCTTCTGAAGCTCGTCATATTCCTGCTGGATTTTTTCGCGCTCCAGGGCCGTCAGGCGCTGCAACTGTAACTCCAGGATGGCCTGGGCCTGCCGCTCCGTGAATTCAAACTGGGCGATCAAACCTTGGCGCGCTTCGGGCGGCGTCTTGGAGGCGCGAATCAGTTTGATGATGGCATCAAGGTGTCGAAGCGCCTTGAGGAACCCTTCCAGGATGTGGGCGCGCTCCTGGGCCTTGCGCAAATCATAAGCGGTGCGCCGCCGAACCACGTTGACGCGGTGGTCAATGAAGAGCTGGATGGCTTCGATGAGCGGCAGGGTGCGCGGCTGGCCGTTGACAATGGCCAGCATGATCATGCCGAAGTTTTCCTGGAGCTGGGTATGTTTGTAGAGGTTGTTCAGGATGACTTCCGGCTGCTCGCCGCGCTTCAACTCCACGACAATGCGCATCCCGTCGCGGTCAGACTCGTCGCGAACGTCGGAGATGCCCTCGATCTTCTTCTCTTGAACGAGCTGCGCGATGCGCTCGATGACTTTCGACTTGTTCACCTGGTAGGGTATTTCCGTGATCACGATCTGTTGCTTTTCTTTGGTGGGACGCTCGATGGCCGCCTTGGCCCGCATCGTGAATTGGCCGCGGCCTGTCTCATAGGCTGATTTAATTCCGCTTTTGCCGTATAGATAAGCACCCGTCGGGAAATCCGGACCAGGAACGAGCGACAGTACTTCGTCAATTAAAGCGTTGGGCTTGTTGATAAGGAGGATCGTTGCGTCGATGATTTCCGTCAGGTTATGCGGAGGGATCTTGGTCGCCATCCCGACGGCGATCCCATCCGAGCCGCTGGTCAAGAGATTGGGGATGCGGGTAGGGAGGACCGTGGGCTCTTCCGTGGACTCGTCAAAATTGGGGATAAAGTCCACCGTCTCCTTTTCAATGTCCTCCAGCATCTCTTCGGCGATGCGCGCCAAGCGGCACTCGGTATACCGGTAGGCCGCAGGGGGATCGCCATCCACCGAACCGAAATTGCCCTGCCCGTCGATGAGGAGGTAGCGCATGTTGAAGTCTTGCGCCATGCGCACCAGGGTGTCGTAAACGGCCGCGTCGCCGTGGGGGTGATATTTTTTGATAACTTCGCCGACCACGCCAGCGCACTTGATGTAGCGCTTGTCGGAGGTGTTCCCCTCTTTGTACATGGCGTAAAGAATTCGCCGATGCACCGGCTTGAGCCCGTCGCGCACATCAGGCAGCGCCCGCCCAATGATGACGCTCATCGCATAGTCGAGATACGACTTGCGCATCTCGTCTTCGATGTTGACGGGTATTTCCCGCGTCGGCTTGAATAGTTCTTGGTCACCCATTGTGACAGTTCCTCTTTGCGCTACTACGGCTTAGGCCGATGTCTGCCCAGGCGGTCGTATCTCGGCGCGCGAATCTTCTTCAGCCACGCGTGAACGTCTTTCATGTCTTCACGGTCCGCCCACATGCCAAAGGCCGCATGGTCGGCAAGTTGGGCAGTTTTCTTCCCCTTCTGGGTTGCGGGTCGTCTGCGCCCCTGTTCTGTGACCACCACTTTCGCGCTCTCCACGGGCGCCGCTGCTACAAGACTTCTCCATTCTATTGTAACGGATTTCACACGCCGTTGGGGTTACCGATTGAAAAAGAGGGGTCAAATATCCAGGTTCTTCACATCCAGCGCGTTATCTTCGATGAACTGCCGGCGCGGCTCGACGACGTCGCCCATGAGCACGGTGAAGATGGAATCTGCCTCCACATGGTCCTCGACTTTCACCTGGAGCAGCACGCGTTGCTCGGCGTCCATAGTGGTCTGCCAGAGTTGATCCGGATTCATTTCTCCCAAGCCCTTGAAGCGCTGCACGGTGAACGCTTTTTTCCCCAGCGCCATGACGTGCTCGAGGAGTTGCCCGCGGTCCTCGATGGTCAATTGCGTGCCATTAGTGGCAATGATAAAGGGGGGCTTATCGTAATCGCGCACGCGCCGATAGAGGTCAAGCAGGCGCTTATAGTCGGCGCTTGAGACCAGGTCCCAATCGATGGTTCGCTCGCCAAGCGTGTCGCTGGCAAAGGTTAAGGTGTACAGGTTGTGCTCCTCGTCGAGACGGAGGGTTATGGTGAATCCCTCCGCCTTAAGTTCCCTGGCGACCAACTCGAGTTTATCCTTGTTCTCGAGTTCCATCTTCTTACCCAGTTCAGCTTTCAGCAGGGCATTGATAGGGCGCTCATCGCCAAGCCTTTTTTCAAGCTTATCGAAGAGTTCGACGTATTCGGCCAACGCCATCAGAAAGTTGGTCAGCTCACCACCCTGGAGCTTAGTCTTCTTCCCGTCGCCCACTTCGACGGTGTGGTCTTCCGTGGCCCGGCGCATGATTTCGCGCCGAAACTCCTTCTCGTCCCGGATGTAGCGCAGGGACTTGCCTTTTTTAATCAGGTAAAGCGGCGGCTGGGCAATATAGACGTGCCCGCGCTCCACCAATTCCGGCATCTGACGATAGAAGAAGGTAAGCAGCAAAGTGCGGATGTGTGATCCGTCCACGTCCGCGTCAGTCATGATGATGATCTTGGAATAGCGGAGTTTCGTGACGTCGAAGTCATCCTTCCCAATGCCCGTGCCAAGCGCAGTGATGAGGGCGCGGATCTCCTCATGGCCCAGCATCTTGTCGAAGCGCGCTTTTTCAACATTCAGGATTTTTCCTCGCAAGGGCAGGATGGCTTGATAGCGGCGGTCGCGCCCCTGCTTTGCAGAACCGCCCGCCGAATCACCCTCGACCAGGAAGAGTTCACAGCGCTCGGGGTCTCTCTCCTGGCAATCTGCCAACTTCCCGGGAAGTCCGCCGGAATCGAGTGCGCCTTTGCGCCGCGTCAATTCGCGCGCCTTGCGCGCCGCCTCGCGGGCGCGCGAAGCGTCGATCGCTTTAGCACAGACCTTCCGGCCCACGGTAGGGTTTTTCTCGAAAGCCTCCATCAGCTTCTCGTAAACGAAGCTGGCCACCGTACTCTGGATGTCACTGTTGAGCTTCCCTTTGGTCTGGCCTTCGAATTGCGGTTGCGGGAGTTTGACGCTGATCACTGCCACCAGACCTTCGCGCACATCCTCGCCCTGGAGGTTCTCCTTCACGTCCTTAAATAGCCCCTGATTCTGGCCGTATTGATTGATGGCCCGAGTGAGCGCCGAGCGGAAACCTGACAGGTGTGTACCACCGTCCACAGTGTTGATGTTGTTGGCAAAAGAGAAAACCGTCTCCGCGTAGCCGTCGTTGTACTGGAGGGCAAACTCCATGTGGACGTCGTCGCGGTCAGCCTCGGCATAAATCGGAGTGGGGTGAAGCACCTCTTTGTTCTTGTTGAGGTGCTTGATGAACTCCGCAATTCCGCCGTGGTAATGAAATTCCGCCTGTTTGTTGCTCCGTTCGTCCTTGAGGCGGATGGTAAGGCCTTTATTCAGGAAGGAAAGCTCGCGCAGGCGCTGAGCCAAGGTATCGTAGTTGAAGTCAATCGCGTCGAGGATCTTGGCGTCCGGGAGGAAAGTAATTTTGGTGCCACGGCGCTCGGTTTTGCCCGCCCTCTTCAAATCTTGGACGGGCTTTCCACGTTCATAGGATTGTTCCCAGGTGTACCCGTCGCGCCATATTTCCAGCTCGAGCCGCTCTGCGAGCGCATTGACAACTGAGACTCCCACACCGTGCAAGCCGCCGGAGACCTTGTAGCTGTTGGTGTCAAACTTACCCCCCGCGTGAAGGACCGTCATCACAACTTCCGCCGCCGAACGCCCTTCCTCCTTGTGCAAATCGACTGGAATGCCGCGCCCGTTGTCGACAACCGTCACCGAGTTATCACTATGGACGACGACGTCGATGCGGTCGCAGTAGCCTGCCAGCGCCTCGTCGACAGAATTATCCACCACCTCCCAAACCAGGTGGTGTAGACCCATGGCACCCGTCGATCCTATGTACATCGCCGGCCTCTTGCGCACCGCCTCCAAATCGCCAAGCACCTTAATGCTAGCGGCGTCGTAAGCCTGCGCTCCGTCAGGTTCTGCCGGCTTTTGCTTGCTCACCTGTTCCTGAAACCTCCCATCCGATTCCAGCCTGCACAAGAAAGCCGGCGGAGAAGGAGTCTCCCCGCCGGCTCCGCTTCACCAAGCCAATCTGACTGCTGACTCCTCTTCAGAATTATTGCCCCTTCCTCTCTCCGTCATTCAGAACCCAACGCTACCGACCCACGCGCCGCCAGAAGCCGATGAGAGGTCATCCCGCCGCGGTGGGCGGCTAAATCCGCATGGGCATCACTACGTACCGATACCGGTACGGCCCTTGCTCAACCGGCCGCAGTTGCCCGGCGCTCTGCTCATCCTTCAACTCAAGATTGATCTTCCCAGCCTCTTCCAGCACGGCGAAGAAATCCAGCAGGTACTGGTAGTTGAAGCCAATCTGCATAGCTTCATCTTGGTAGGATATATCGAGTACTTCGCGGGCCTCACCGTACTCACCACTCGACGAGGATATTTCCAATTGTCCTTTCTCCAAATGCATCCGCACCGCACGCGAGCGTTCGTCGGCCAGCAAGGCAACGCGACGCACAGCAGCGGAGATTGTTTCCTTGTCGAGTTCTATGACGCGGTTGTTTTCGCGGGGAAGGACGGCCTCATAGTTTGGAAATTGGCCCGTCAACATCCGGCAAATCAAGACTCGCTGGCCAAGAGAAAAGAAGAGATGGCTCTCGTCCTTTGATATGCTAACCGGCAACTCCCCTTCCCCTTCCGAAAGTAGCCTCACAAGCTCCCCCATAGCCTTCTTGGGGATCAGTAGCCTCAACTCATTCTTAAGCCCGGGAACCTCGATATCTCGCTCAATCAGGGCAAGCCTGTGCCCATCGGTTGCCACCATGGTCGCACTGCCGGGCTTGAGTAGCAGTAGGCCCCCATTTAAGGTGTACCGGGACTCCTCGTTGGAGATAGCGAAGACGGTCTTCTGGATGGCGGTCGCAAAAACATTCGCAGGGAGCGTTGCCAAAGCAGGCGGGAGAGTCGGCAGCATTGGAAAATTGTCCCTTGCCATTCCCACCAACTTAAAGGACGAGCGTTCACACGTAACCTGCACCCAGTGGTTCTCCAATGCCTTGAAGTGAACCTCAGCTTCGGGAAGAGATCGCACAATCTCAAGCAGACGCTTGGCAGGAATTGTCCCCGAACCCGGGCTCTTCACCTTCGCCGGGCAATGGCAACACACCCCAAGGTCGAGATCGGTAGCGCTAATCCTAAGAATCTGCTCCTCCGCCTCAACCAGTAGATTAGAGAGAATAGGAATAGTCGTTTTCTTCTCGACCACTCCCTGAGTAAGCGCCAATTCTTTTAAGAGCTGAGACTTTTCGATGGAGAAATCCATTTTATTTGTATCCTATTAGAAGAGATTGTTCGTAGTAGATGCTGTGGAAGTGTGGAAAAGTGTGGAACGCTTTCCCAAACATCCGGTTACAGATACTTGCCCTGTGCACAGGACTCGTGAAACTGTGAATTTCAGTTCGCTGTTGGGTGGCCGGGAGAGATTCACATGTTTTCTTATCATGAACGTCATAAAAAAGCTGCTAAGTTGAACTGAGACTATCGCGAAGCTTGTTGAGAAGTCTGTTCAATTCTCTGTCTGCCTGGCGCAATTGTGTAATCTTGTTGATAGAGTGCAACACGGTCGTGTGGTGTTTCCCGCCGAACTCCCTGCCAATCTGCGGTAGCGACGCGGTGGTAAGCTCCTTCGCAAGGTACATCGCAACCTGTCGGGGGTACGAAACAGGGCGGCTGTTATTTTTTGATTTCAATTGAGGGAGCGTTAAACCAAACTGCTGGCAGACGGCCCGCTGAATGTTTTCGAGCGAGACGCGGCGTTCCCCCAGATCCACGAGATTCTTCAGCACCTGCTGCGCCATCGAAAGCGAAATCTCGGCGCCGGTCAGAGAGGAATAGGCGATGAGTTGATTCAGCGCGCCTTCGAGGTCACGCACACTGGACTTGATCTTGCGCGCCACGAAGTCACTGACCTCGTCAGGCAGAGCAAGGGCTCGCTCTTCGCATTTCTTGGCCAGAATGGCCCTTTTGGTCTCAAGATCAGGAGCTTGCAGATCAGCAGTCAGACCCCAGGCGAAGCGGGAGCGCAACCTCTCTTCCAGACCAGGGATTTCCTTTGGCGCACAGTCGCATGAAATCACGACCTGCTTCTGAGCCTCATAGAGGGTATTGAAAGTGTGGAAGAACTCTTCCGCTGTCCGTTCTTTTCCGGCGATGAACTCGATGTCGTCCATGAGGAGCACATCGACGTTTCTATACTTATCCCGGAATGACACCATGCGGTCGTATCGAAGGGAGTTTATGACGTCGTTGGTGAAAGCTTCCGAGGAGACGTAAGCCAACCGCATCTCCTTCCAGTTGTGCTTAATCACGTGGCCAACAGCCTGCATGAGGTGGGTCTTCCCCAAGCCGACTCCCCCGTAAAGGAAAAGCGGGTTGTAAGCCTTTGCTGGAGCCTGCGCCACCGCGCTTGCCGCCGCGTGAGCGAATTGGTTACAAGAACCGACTACGAATGTCTCGAAGGTATACTTGGGGTTGAGTTGGTGGTCGACGGAATCAAAGTCCAGCTTCCTCTGCAAAGGTTTCGCGTCGTTACCGTTCACACTCTTTTTCTCTGCATTCTCCCCGAAAATGTAGTGAATCTCCCTGAAACCCAATTTTAGGTGGTCTAAGGCCTCAGTGACAAGGCCGCCGTAATTCTCCTGGATCCATTCTTGGAACTCATGGTTCGGGACGCACACTACAATGGCTTCGTTTTCTACGTGGCTGAACCGCGTAGGCCTCAACCAAGTCTGGTAGCTCTGCGTGTTGACCTTCGTCTTGAGATAATTCAGGACTTGCAGCCAAGCATTCATTGAGGTTTCATAGGGGGATAGGGCCTAAGCCTTGTGAGACTTGCGCCCAGCAGGTTGGGAATCAACCCGTCGAGCAAACTCGCAATGGAAGGCGTCGCTGGGCCTCCACAAGCGCCGAGTCTTGACCCTAGTTTTCCCCCATTATTCGAACCGGAGCGTTCCTAAGAAGGCGCACAAGCTTACCTGAAACGACTCAGCTCACTTCCTCAATATAGCACGAAAGGATGCCCGTGCCAACCGCTCTTAGGCCTCCTTTTGAAGCGCCGCTACAATGCCTGCACCCTTGCGAAACCGAACTCCATCAGCCACGCAAGCTGCGAGAAGGAGCACGGTCGTTGAGAATCAGCGAAGGGGTTGTCATGCTCCTATGGCCTGCCACCCAAGCCTCCCGCTACTTGAACCCGTGCAGTTTACTCTTTATCTATTCGAGCAGGCGGGCAATCTCATCTCTGGCGGGAACCCGAAGCTGCCTTACGCGGTTCTTCTCGACCACTTGGATGCCCTCCGCGGCTTCCCTGACCTCGCCGATGATGGCGGCTCTTACACCATGGCGAGTGTAAGCGCGAAGCAGGTTCGGGGTCGAGTTCGCACTCGCGACCACCAGCAATGCACCCGATGCAATCAATGCAAAGGGATCGAATCCCAGGATTTCGCTGAAACTGCGTGTCTCCTCGAGAACGGGGACCTTGTCTTTCCAGATGCGCAACCCCACGCCGCCAGCCTTTGCGAGTTCGTACAACCCTGAGGTCAGTCCGCCCTCGGTGGGGTCGTGCATGGCGTGGATTTCACCATGCCGTTGCGCGAGCAATGCGTCCCGGACTACGCTAATCCCCGGACGGAAGAGCAACCGCTCAGCATGGCGCAGAGTTTTCATCGGCAGTTTCCGGGCGAGGGTAAGACGCTTTTCCCTTGCCAGGATGGCCGTGCCCTCGATCGCAATGCCACGAGTGAGCAGCACGAGGTCTCCCGGTTGCTGGCTGTCCTTTCGAACTAGTTTCGATTTGCCGACCTCCCCTAGCATCTGACCAACCATAATTGGACGGTCGATGCCACGGGTGATCTCTGTGTGACCGCCACAGAGTGTCACACCTAACTCCCGGCAGGCACGAAGCGTCTCCCTAAAGATCTTGCGGACCAGTGGCAACGACGTGGCTTTTTCAGGAAGCAGTAAAGTCGCCAGGAACCAGAGCGGACGCGCTCCCAGAGTGGCGACATCATTGCCATTAATGTTAACCGCGTACCAACCGAGGCGCTCCGAAGTGAAGGTAATTGGGTCTGTTTTCGCCACAAGGTATTTGGCGCCAAAGTCGATTACGGCGGCATCCTCACCGAAGCGCGGGCCCAGAACGACTCTGGAGCGTCTTGACACTCGGCACTGGGCCAAGAGGGCCTGGAGAATGCGCGGCGGCAATTTCCCAACTGGAAATCCCTTCATAGTGTGGTGAGTATAACTCTCCTGGGTCGATTGGTGCGGAGCGTTGTTTGAGAAACTCCTAGGACTTGCCAAAAGACTCCCTGCCGGGGTAACCTCCCTCCTTGCTGTCAGGCGCGAGTAAGCCCCGTCATGCTCACTTCGCTGACATAGGGAACAATGCCGAAATGAGGATTAAAAAGGCGACCAAGAGGTACGAAGCATGGCTGGGCGAGCGCCTCACTCTCGTCCAGGCGGACTTGGCGTTGAAGCACTCCCGGATGGGGGAGGCGCCGTTCCCCTTTTTGCGCGCCACATTCTATCGGTGGGTTCAAGTGTGGCCGGAAGTGTGTCCGGATCTTGCCAAGGCGCCTCGAATCCTGGCTGTGGGCGATCTTCACTTGGAGAATTTCGGGACGTGGCGCGACGTCGAAGGACGCCTGATCTGGGGCGTGAACGATTTTGACGAGGCCTATCCAATGGCCTACACCAACGACCTTGTCAGGCTCGCGGTCAGCGCGCACGTGGCCATTGCTGCCAGCCATTTGGCGCTCACCACGCAAGCCGCGTGCAAGAGTATTCTAAGCGGTTACCACGAAGGTCTCGAACAAGGGGGCAAGCCATTCGTTCTGGAGGAGAATGACAAGTGGCTGCGCGAAGCCGTCACCGGCGAACTCCGCGACCCTGTTCAGTTTTGGGGAAAGATGAATACCTTACCCACGGTGCGGGGCGAAATCCCTAAGAGTGCCAGGAAGGCGCTCGAGGAATTGTTGCCGGAACGAGGATTGATTTATCGCGTTGCCCATCGGGTGGCAGGGCTGGGGAGCCTTGGGCGGGAACGTTACGTGGCGATCGCAGACTGGGGAGGAGGAAGGGTCGCGCGCGAGGCGAAGGCGATGCGGCCTTCGGCGTGTGTTTGGGCAAATGAAGGTAAAGGCCCGCAGAAGATATTTTATGAGGACATCATCACCAAAGCCGCGCGGGTGCTTGACCCCTTCGTGCATTTACGCGGCAAATGGATCGTGCGCCGGCTATCACCCGATTGTTCTCGCATCGAACTGGCCGCCCTGCCTGAGAAGCGAGATGAGCAGCGGTTGCTCCACGCCATGGGTTTCGAGACCGCAAATATCCACCTGGGGAGCAAGGACGCAATCAAGGCCGTTCGGCGCGACCTGGGTAGACGCAAGCCGGACTGGCTGCACGAGGCCGTTCATCAAATGACCAAGGCCGTTTTGAAAGATTGGGAAGAATGGAGGAAGCCATAGAGGAGACGGAAATTGGAAAATAGAAACTGGAAACTGGCCACCGGGAGGGTCATTTTCCAGTTTCCATTTTCTAGTTTCCAATTTCCAGTTTCATTTCATTACTTCAAGACGAGAAACGATGCACTTCAAGCGACGGGCTGGGTGAAATAGGGAGCATACTTGCGCGGATGAGCCTTTTTCTCGCGGTAGGATCGGGCGAGTTCGAGGTAGATGCCCAAGTCACGGTCGAGGTCGGACTGCGTGCCATCGAAATAGAAATTGCGAATGGGGATACCGCCGTACTCCTTGCTGAGCTTGGGATAGATGGCCTCGCTCACAATTCCGTTCATGCACGTGAAGGGACTGATATCGATGACGCCGTCGGCCCCGTGAAGGGCAAGATAAGCCGCCCTCCCCACGCTCAAGACCATTTCACCCTGCGCCCCGCAGACCGGCAAATAGGGCCAGGCTAGTTCTATAACCTCCTCGACTTCCGGCTCCTCGTAACCCACGAAGTCCTCATGGAACGGGGCGATCAGAGTGTGCTCATCGGAATGCTGGATGTACGTCCGCAAGCGCGCCTTTAGCATATCCAGAGAAATGACCCGTCCACGCAGGCGAAGCTTTCGTTCCTGCTCGGTGTTGGTGTAGGCCACCCATTCAGCAATGTGGCTCAGGGAGCACTCGGCTCCATAGCTTTCCAACTTGCGTATCAAGTCTTCATTGGAAAAGGTATTCAGGCGGCAGAAGATCTCCCCCACCACGCCAATCAGTGGAGTTTCGGGATCGTAGTGGGTCGGGACGCGCCGGAACCTCTCGCGCGCCCGGATCATCGACTCGACCAAGCTCAGGAGCTGGCAGTGCATGTCCGCGCAACTTGCGTCCAGTGTTTGGCACAAGTCTTGGAGGGACACCTGGAAGACGCGGTCCGAGGCGCCTGGGCTTTTCTCATAGGGGCGGGTCTTAAGCAAGGCGCGGTGGAGCGTGTCTGCCGCGACCAGCGCCCGCCAGCCTGCCCGAAAGAAGGCGTTGGTAATGTCGCCCAGATCAGCGTAGCCATTCTGGCTGGTGGGCGACAGGATCTGGACGTCGCCGTAACCGGCCTGGCGCAGGATTTTCTTCAGGAAAGGGGCGTACTGGCCGAACCGGCACGGACCCTCGGCCGTAGGCATGAAGAACGCCGCGCGCGCAGGCCTGAAGCCCGGCATTTCGATGACTCGGAGGAAATCGCCCACCGTAACCTTGGCTGGGTAGCACTCATCGCCGGTCGTATACTTGCTTCCCAGCTCGCGTGTCCGCTCGTTGGAGGGCGGGGTGGGCTGCGCATCAATGCCCAGCCAGCGAAAAACTGCCGCGAACGCCTCGGAACTGCCTTCTGCCATGGTGGGGATGTAAACCGTCTTGCCCGCCAGGGGATGCCCGGCGCTTATGCGACGGCTTACATGACGGTGGTCGAAGAGGGGCATCGCAGAAATCCTTTGCTATCGAGATAGGCTTCGCAGCGGGTGATAAACCCGGCGTCGTTCGAGTGGCCGTCGAACTGGAGCACCAGCGAGGGCTTGCCGGCGGCATCGTCGAGGAACGACTTGATATACGAGTCCGGTCCACACTTGAAGTTCGAGATATAGACCAGGTGCAGGTTGGGGTAGCGGCGAGTCAATTGCGCCGCCGCCAGAATCTGCCGCCCGGAGTTCCAGTACATATTCGCGTTGACCTCGGTGATGTCTTCGAAGTCCAGGGGGAGGAAATCCATGGGCAGAACATTGACCCCATAAAGCGCGCGCAGCTTGCGCAGGATGTCGCAGTTGACACTACGGTCGTAGAGGTTGTAAGGACGCCCCACCAGCACCAACGCCGGCTCGCCGCTCTCCTTGAGCTGGGCCAGGGCCTGAGCGCCTGCCTCCAGCACGGCCTCCGTAAAGGCTCCCTGGGCGGCGTAGCCCGCCGTCACCGCGCGATCGCTCTGCTGGCGCGAAATGCCGAGTGTGCGAGCGAACCCTGCCAGCTCTTTCTCGACGTGCTTCCGCCCGAAGCGGAAATGCACGGTAGGGATCAGCAACTTGGTGCGCGCGCTCTCCACTTGCGGCGCTGCGCGTACCACAAAGGGGAGCGTCTGATTCCAGGGGCAGAGGTGCGAATCCACGCCGCTCGGCGGAGCTTCGGCGTTGACGACGTTGGGCAGCAGCAGGTAGTCCACCTCTTTGTCCAGCAAGTCCAGGACGTGCCCGTGCGCTACCTGTACCGGGAAGCAGGGCTGCGCCACGGCCAACTCCTCACCCCGGGTGGAGATTTTCCGGTCTGTCGTGGCGGAGAGCACCACGTCGAATTGCAGTTCCTGGAAGTAGGCGCACCAGAAGGGGAAGCGATCGTAGTAGAACATGGTGCGCGGGATGCCCACGCTAGGCCTCGAACCTCGGGCGGGCAGCAGAACTTCTTCCAGCAGCTTGTCACGGTAGTCGAGCAGATCCTCGAGGATGGGCTTGCGGTCGGAACGCGCCCGCTTGCGGAACTTGTCAGAGCACTGATCCCCCCAGTAGGTGCGTTCTCCCTCGATGGTGAACTCTTTCATGTCGCAGTAATTCGAGCAGGCGCGACAGACAAAGTCCCGCGCGGTGAACTGCACCCGGTAGAGGTCGTAGCCCCGGAAACGGCTGGGGCGGTCGGCGCCCTTCATGCGGTCGCGCGCAATGAGCGCCATGCCGATGGCCCCGATCACGCCGTTATGCGGCGGGACAACAATCCGCTTGCCGAGGACTTGGGAGAAGGCGGCCGCCACGGCGTCGTTGTAAGCGGTTCCCCCCTGGAAGAAGATGACGTTGCCGATTTTCCTTCCACGCACCACGCGGTTCAGGTAGTTCAAGGCCACGGAATAAGCCAGGCCCGCCGCGAGATCCCCCACCTCCGCGCCCTTCAGCAGCAGCCCCGTGACGTCGCGCTCCATGAAGACCGTGCAACGTTCACCCAGCCGTGCTGGATTGGCGGAGGCCAGCGCCAGGCGCGCGAATTCCTCCTTGATGGAAATCCCCAGCTTCTCGGCTTGCTCTTCCAGGAACGAGCCGGTGCCGGCGGCGCAGGCTTCGTTCATGGTGAAGTCCACCACCACGCCCTTCTCAATGCGGATGAACTTTGAGTCCTGCCCGCCGATTTCGAAGATAGTATCCACCGGCTCCATGCCCATTTGCTGGCAGACGTGCATGGCCCCGGTCTTGTGGGCGGTGATCTCGTCGTTTACCGTGTCGGCGCCCACCAGTTCGCCGATCAGCTCGCGGCCGGAACCCGTGGTCCCCACGCCACGAATGTCGAGCCGAGTCCCGAGTTCGGCCTCGATCTCCTTGAGCCCCCGGTCAACCACCTCGATGGGCCGCCCTTGCGTGGGCAGGTAGATTTCTTTCAGAAGATTGCCTGCCGCATCGGTAACCACCAAGTTGGTGCTTACCGAGCCGATATCGATTCCCAGGTACGCTTCGATCTTATTTGAAATTTGAGATTTCAAATTTGCTGTTTCCGCAAGCGGGTGGTGGTCCGGTATCAGGTCCGCTTCGATCCTGTCTGAAATCTGAGATTTCAAATTTGCTGTTTCCGTAAGCGGGTGGTGGTCCGGTATGGCGTTCCCGCCGTCTCCGTTCGGGCCAGCCACCGGTAGCCTTACATTCTCCGCTCGGTCCCGCAACAGGAGCACGTCTTTCATGGAGAGCGCTTCCGTGCAGGCAAAACTCTTCTTGGCGGCCTCATGCTGCCGCAGTTGATGAATGCGCTTGAACGACCGTTTGCGCCATTCCTCAGCCTCCAGCATGGCTGCGCCCAGCGCTCCCAACCACGCGTAGAGGCCGGGGACCACAAGGTCGTTCTCGCCCAGCTTGAATGCCTCTCGCAGGGCGTTCGAGATGCCCGCGTTCAGCGCCACGCCGCCGATGAAGGCCACCGGCGCAACCACGGCCCGGCCTTTGACGATGCTCGATTTGAAGTTTCGCGCTACGGCGTCACACAGGCCCCGCAGGATCTGCTCCGTGCTGTAGCCCTTCTGCTGAGCGTGGATCATGTCCGTTTTGGCGAACACGGAGCATCGGCCGGCAATGCGAGCCGCGCAACTTGCCCCGCACGCCGCCGGGCCGACCTCCTCGATGCTGTAAAGCAAACGCGTGGCCTGCTGGTCGATAAAGGAGCCTGTGCCCGCCGCGCATTCGCCGCTGGTCTGGTAGTCCACGATTCCCAGGTGCTTGCCCATCGCTTCCGGGTCCAGCCGCAGGTATTTTGAGGACTCGCCACCGATTTCGAAGATCGTGCGCACCTCTGGGTTGAACGTCCGCACACCCTTGGCAATGGCGCGGAACTCGTTCTCAAAGTAGATGCCCAGGATTTTAGCGATGAGTTGGCTGCCCGACCCGGTCACGCGAATCCCTTCAACGTTTTCTTCCGAGAGGTCCTCGTAAAGCTCTTGCAGCAGGTCGAAGGTGGATTGGATGGGGCTCCCCTGAATACGCCGGTACCTCGAGAGGATCAGCGGCCGCCCCGCGAAAGGGCTGGAAGCGGGAAACGTGGCCCCGTAAAAGGTCTGGGATTTTTCACTCAGGCTGCGGAATAGTTGGTCGTCCGTCGTTGCTCCGATGGCGGCAAGCTTAAAACTGACAGCGCCGATATCTAATCCAATGTTAATGCTCATAGAAGCCTAAGCCTTTAAAGCCGGGGGCGGGGACGCTCGCCGGAGAAACCCATGCCGGGAACCTCGAGCCGTCGGTTTCGTGTCAGTCAGCTTGGAAGGCGAAATTCTACTCCTTTTCCTCCGACTTGTCTCTCGGTTTTTGCGTTTGAGTTAGCTTGGGATCCGGAATCCCGCTTTCGGGTGAAATCACCCTAAGGCTCCGCCCACACTCTAGGGATGGGCAATTCTCGTTCCGAGGAGCAAGGCAAGTACTAATTGTCCAAGAAAAACAGCTGTGTTCGGACACATTGACAGTATGGATGGGATATTGTGACCGAAACAGAACGGTTTCACAGACAAATTGATGAATTCATCAACAACTCGCTCAATACATCTGCCGCTCTGCACCCAAGACTCGTTGCATCGTTCGGCCTTCTGCTTCCTGCCTGCCACTTCTGGAATTCTTGCCCTACCTACCACCTGCTAACTTCCTGTCTTTTCAACAACATTACCGCTTTAGACGCGCAACTGCCTTTGTTTTCTATAAGATTCCCGGTTCGGCCCTGCCTGTGGAAAGTCGGTCCTTTGTTTTCATATACATTCCCGCACTGCTCGTTCACTTTTTAAGGTTACTGAGTTTTTCTTTTCCCATCCCAACTGACAAGTTGTCCAATGGGAGCAACGGAGTTCGTGGCCTTTGTCGGGCCGATTGACACGTCCCCAAAGTCTTTCTCCAGGCTCCTGATTAGAGCGTTCCGAAAAGGCCATGAGTTCCATCACAACTCGATCTAGAATTGTAGCCTATGTTTTTCCACTTGTCAACAGACAAGGAGTCCGCTGCGTCATTAGAAAGCCGGGGAGCGAGGCGCTGCCGCGCCATAGGCGGCCAGCAGGGAGCGAAGCTGGCGCTGAAGCAGTCTGTTCGGCGGCCCGGTAGAACCGCAGGCCCATTTCGAGACTCTCATCACCGGTGCAATTCGACCACGTCTTTATCCTCGAGGAGGTAATCGCGGTTGACCATCTGGCCCTCAAATTTCCCGTGCCCCCAGACGCGCGCATACTTGAGTTGGGCGAGAAAATCATGGTGGACATGTGCAGCGAGGTCGAGCAAGCGGGATCCGCGCTTTAAGATGTAGGGCGCGGTCCGTTCCAGTTTTTTTCCGGGGGCCTTGGTGTAGACCCGGATCACCTCGAGCAACTCAAAAGCGCACCGCCTGAGTTCATCCAGTCCCTGCCCCGATTCGGCAGAGACCGGCAGGGTTTCAAGGCGCGCGCCGTAGAGGTCTTTCAGGACTTCCAAACTTTCGAGGGCGCCGCTGGCGTCGAGCTTATTGGCGACGAGCAGCGTCCTTTTGGCGAGCCATCCCGGGGTGTTTGGCAACTCGCCGGCGCCGAGCTGCACCTTGGCTTTGGCGAGCTGGGTGAGAGTGGTTTCGAGATCTTCGAGAAGATCCGGATCGCTCAGGTCCACTACCAGCATGGCTGCATCCGCGTTGCGGATGATCTGATAAAGCCATGATTCAGGGAAGTCGGGATGGACGGGGGGCAGATCCACAAGCTGGATCTGAATGTCTTCGAACCTCATCATGCCCGGCAGGGGGACGCGAGTGGTGAAAGGGTAGTCGGCCACCTCCGGCATGGCATGGGTGAGTTGCCGGACCAGCATCGACTTGCCGCTGTTGGGCGGGCCCACCAGCGCCACCTGGCCGGCGCCCTCCTTCTCGATGCGGTGGATGATGCCTGCACGGCTGACGGGCTTCCTGGCCTGTTCCGTCCGCAGCTTGGAGAGGCGCCGCTTCAGGTCGGCTTGCATCTTTTCCGTGCCTTTGTGGCGGGGGATGGTGGCCAGCATTTCTTCCAGCGCAGCCAGCTTTTCTTCTGTCGTACTGGCGGCCTTGAACCGTCTTTCGGCTTCCAGGTATTGCGGCGTGAGGTTCGCAGGCATAGGTTCCCTGCTGCCAGGGTAGCCCTATTATGCGACGATTCCAGCCTCAGGTACTAGGGGCTGGGGGCTGGGGAAGAACAGTAGGCAGAAGGCAGTGAGGGCTAAGTAGAAAAGCAGGGATCAGGCGCTGGGGCAATTCTGATATTGAATGGTAAATTATGACTGGGCTGCCGGAGTCGTTTGGGATGGAAAGGGTGAAAAAGACGGCTCCAACGGAGGCGGCTGGCTGTAGAATGGATGCCGGCCGTGATGGCAAAACGGAAATCTTGGGTTAGTTGTCAGGACTCTTTAACGAAATGTGGGAGAAGTACGAATTCGAGGGCGACGGGGCAAGTCGGTAAAGAATAGTCGGACCTGGGGAACCGACCCAAGAATGATATACGTTACAATCCTATAAGTAATGCCTCGCAGAGTCTTCGCGGAGGACATTCTGAAGCGAGAGGGATTCATGTCCAAGCCGATCTTACTTTCTATCTTAATGGGCTGCATGCTGGGAACGTCCGCGGCGCAAGGACCCGTGGTTCGGGCATATCTTTTCAACCCTTCCGTGAACTCCATCGTGCTCAAGTACCCTTATGAAGCGCCCCCGGCCACCATTCCCGTCAGACCCAGCCTCACACTGACCGGAAGGGACCTGAGCAACGGCAGCTATGACTTGGTGGTTCGTCTTGAGGCGCGCGGTCAGTCGCTTCATGAGGAAAAGGCCGGGATCCGCGTCGAAAACGGGTGGTTTGAGAAAGGCTTTGAGTTGCAGCAGCCCTATCCGGCGGCGGAGACCGTCTCCTGGGAGCTCTCCGCGCCCAACCAGCCGCGCCTGGCAGGTCACGCGACGCTCAAGTGGTCCCGCTTTAGCGGCCGCGTGAAGTACTTGAGTGGCAAACCTCATCCCACTTACATCAACTTGATTCCGGTGACGTGGGAATCTCCTGGAAAGATTTATGGAGAGATTTATGTCCCTGTCGCGGATGACGGAACATTTGACGCGAAGGTTCCCTCGCGCGTCTATGGCGTGGTCAATGTGAACGGCGCCGGGTATGGCTTCGACAGCCTTGAACGCTGGGCATGGGACTACGACCTCACCCGCGACCGCGAAGAAACGTTCACGATCGGCCGCATTGAACTCTATGGGATGCACGCCTTTCACATAAATGGCGGTCCCCCAACGGTGTTTGTCACCTTCCGGCCCACTGCGCTCACCCGGGTCCTAAAGTTCCATGCGGATCGCAACGGAATCCTTAATGAAAGCGAGATGAAGTCTCTCCAGGCGGCATTGAAAGACTCTCCCACTGTTATCGGACCGGAGCTTCGGGCCGAGAACGTAAAGGTTTGGTTCGACGGCCAACCGCTTCCCATTCTGCGGTTTGACATGATCCCCGAGGCACAAGGCGACGGCACGTGGCAGGTGGACTACATCCTGCAGGTCGCTCCCCACGTGGACCGGGAACATAGCCGCGGCGTGTGGCACGAGATAAAGCTGGAAGTCTCTTCACAGGAAGAATTACGCGGAACCAAAATTACCGATTGGGGCGAGGGCTCCGTTGGGTTTTTCAGGCCGTAGCAGATTCAGCCTGTGATTGTTTGCTGTCATCCGTTCCGTTTCCCTCGCGGACCTTTAACACGAATTTCCACTAAGGTCCTGCCCTTCTACTGCCTACTGCCTTCTGCCCCCTGCCTTCTGACTTGCTGCGCAGGCGCGCGTGGTATGATCACGAGTGGAAAGTGGCGACTTTCTTTAAGGGAGGCGTTCCTTATGCGTCGCTTGGCATGCAGAGCGGTCCTGCTGACTCTCTTTTCTGTCTTGTTAGTCCCAGAGCACGTACTGCTTCTCGCGCGTCAAGGCGCTGGGCAGGGAAATTTGGAACTCCGGGCGCCCGCCGCTGAGCGTCCGGTCAAGATTGATCTTTCCGGCCAAACAATTCTTCCCAACGGCCGCCTGATTACTCCGCTGGGCAGGCATGTTAAGGTTGCTCCTCACCCTTACGGCTTGGCGCTCAGTCCGGACGGAAAGACTCTGGTCACCGCCAACAGCGGCACCCACCCGTTTTCCGCCTCCATCATCACCCAAATGGACAGCCCCGAACCCCAGGTCGTTCAAATTCCACCCGGCTTTAAACCTGCGGACGCAGACCCGGACAGTGTTTTCCTCGGCGTGGCCGTGGGTCCCGATAACCGAACCCTTTATCTTTCGGAGGGGAACAACGGCAGGGTCGGCATCTTCGACCTGGTTACCCGCCAGCGCCTCTATTCCTTGAGCCTCGACGGGAGTTTCCAAAGTAAGACTTATGCCAACAGCCTTACTGCCGCCTTACAGCTTTCACCGGATGGTCGTCGCCTTTTCGTGCTCGACCTGGCTCATTTCCGGCTTGTCATCCTTGATACGCATTCAAAGCAGATTGTCTCCAGCATTCCTGTCGGACGCATGCCTTTCGGATTAGCCATTTCGCCGGATGGCAGGTTTGCATACGTCTCCAACGTCGGCATGTTCCGGTACTCTCTGGTTCCCGGATACAACGCGGACCGACCCAAGCAGACCGGGTTGGATTTTCCTCCCTACGGTTTCCCGTCCAAGGAAGCGGCGGAAGGCGCGACCGTCGAGGGAAAGCAGATTCCCGGCTTGGGCGACCCGAATGTGCCCGAGGCGAATTCGCTATGGGTGATCGACGTAGCAGACCCAGCCCAGCCTAACGTCACCGCGAAGATCAAGACCGGAATTCAGGTCGGAGACAAGTCTGTAGGTGGTTCAAGCCCTGGCGCTGTTGTGGCCGGCCGCGAAAGAGTATTCGTCTCCAACGCCACACAGGACAGCGTCACCATTATTAATGCCCGCTCAAACCGAGTCGAGAAGACCATCTTACTAGAGCCCGCAACCACAGTTAAGGGATTGCGCGGTGTGCTTCCTTTCGGGATGGCGCTCAGCCCGGATGAGAAGCGCCTCTACGTGGCATGTTCCGGCATTAATGCCGTGGCGCTGCTCGACGCCCAGAAAGGGCAAGTGATGGGGTACTTCCCAACTGCTTGGTTCCCGGCCCGGCTTGCTGTGAGCCCCGATGGCAAGATGCTTTACGTGGCCAATACCAAAGGATTTGGCGCCGGACCCAACGGTGGACCGAATTTTCAGGAGGGGCCGGAAGGAGTTTACATTGGAGACATTACGCACGGATTCGTTTCCATCATCTCTTCTACCCCTCCGGACGCGCACTCGAACAGATGACCGCTCGCGTGCTGGCGAACAATGGCTTCGTCTCTACAACTCAGGCCGTCCCCCACAGCGCCGCGTCTCCCGTCCCCCCACTCGGCCAGCCAAGCACAAAGATTCACCACGTCGTCTTCGTCGTGAGGGAGAACCGGACTTATGATGAGGTCTTTGGGGACTTGCGAATCGCGGGTGCAACGGTGGAAGGCGAACCCAGCATGGCGCGGTGGGGCGAGAACGCCTTGGTGAAGGAAAAGGGAGAACCTGCGGTGGTGGAGGATGCGCGCGTCACGCCCAACGCCCACGCGTTAGCGCGAAGGTTTGCCTTCAGCGACAACTTCTACGTGGATTCGGACGTTTCGGTGGACGGCCACCATTGGCTGGTAGGGAATTATCCCAACGAGGTTGTCGAATCGGTATGGCCGGCCGCGTACGGCCACCAGCTTAGCTTCGTGCCTGACGCTGACGCACCCGGCCGCCTCGGCATCGAATGTGGGAACCCCTGCCCGGAGTCTTATCTCGAGGCAGGTTCTCTTTGGGAGCACCTGGCAAGGCATCACATCAGCTTCCGAAACTACGGCGAGGGCGTTTCGATGGCTGGTAGCAACGGCGGTCCCGGTCTTATGCCCACCGGCCTCCGGGAAGCTGTCAACATCCCCATGCCCGAGGTTCTGTTCGAAAATACTTCGCGAAGCTACGCAACCTTCAACACGAATATCTCCGACCAATATCGCTTCGGGCAATTCCAACGCGAGTTTGAGCTTCGCTTCGCAAATGGGAAGGGATCGCTTCCGCAATTCCTTTATATCTGGCTGCCCAACGATCATACGGCCAAGCCGCGTCCGGAAGATGGCTATCGTTATCGCGCTTCTTACGTCGCGGATAACGATCTGGCCCTGGGAAAGCTGGTGGAACTGTTTTCGCACAGCGCTTTCTGGAAGGACATGGCCATCTTCGTAACCGAGGACGACGCCCAGGGGGGCCAGGACCACGTGGATGCTCACCGGAGTGTGCTGCTGGTGATCAGCCCTTACGCTCGCCGCGGCGTCTCACACGTCCACACGAGCGTGGCCAGCATCCTGAAAACATTTGACCTGATTTTCGGCTTGCCCCAATTGAACCAGTACGACGCCGCAGCCACTGACCTTTCGGATATGTTCACCGACAGGCCCGACTTCACACCGTTTGAGGCGCTGCCTTCAGACACGCGCATCTTCGACCCTGCGAAAGTCCACGAACCAGGACTGGAGATGCAAGCGCGCCCCGGTGCGCCACTTGACGACCCCGATACCATTCGGAGGGACATGCGCGACCGGGATGAGGAACACGAAAATTAGTGTGGCTTTTTGTAGGTTTTCGTAGAGGCACGCTTTAGCGCGGCACGTCGTCCAATGCGCAAGAGTGCCCGGCTAAAGCCGGCCTCTACGAAGAGCGCACGGGCCAAACGGTGGCGTAATCGTGTACAATGGACATTCGAACTGGAGGAGAGCCAGGGTCAATTTGAGAAGTCACCGAAGGTAACATCCTGGATTTACTTTCGACCTTCGACTCTCGACTCTCAACTTGCCAGATTCTGAATGTCCAACCTCCTCGACCAACTTAATCCCCAGCAGCGCGCTGCGGTAGAAGAGACTGAAGGGCCTCTGCTTATCCTGGCAGGAGCCGGCAGCGGCAAGACCCGCGTCATCGCTTACCGGATTGCCTATCTGATCGAAGCCCGGCAAGTTCCACCCGAGAACATACTGGCTGTGACGTTCACCAACAAAGCCGCCGATCAAATGAAGGAACGTGTTGGGAAGCTGCTTTCCGGGCACTTGAAGCTGCGGCCGGGCGCCCCGCACGTTTCCACCTTCCATTCATTTTGTGTCAGTGTGCTGCGCCGGCATATTGAGCGGCTCGGTTACAGTCGCGATTTCACCATCTATGATGATGACGATCAGTTGCGGGTGTTGAAAGCCTGCATCCAGGAGCTGGGTCTCAGCGAGCAGATCACATCCCCGCGAGGCGCGCTGGCGAAAATCAGTTACGCGAAGAATCGGGGACATTCCCCCGAGGAGCTATACAGTCAGGCGGCCAACCCGGAGATGGAGAAGTTAGCCTCCCTCTACGAGCGGTACGAAAGCAAGCTGCGACGTGCCAACGCGCTCGACTTCGACGATTTGCTGCTCAAGACGGTAGACCTTCTCTATAATTCCTCCGAAGTCTGCGAAAGCTATAACCAGCTTTTCCGCCATATCCAGGTGGATGAATACCAGGACACGAACCGCATCCAGTATCAGTTGATCCGCCAGTTGACTCTACTCCAGCAGAATCTCTGCGTGGTCGGGGACGAAGACCAATCCATTTATCGCTGGCGCGGCGCCGACATCGAGAACATCCTCAACTTCGAAAAGGACTATCCCAAGGCGAAGGTCATTCGGCTGGAACAGAACTACCGCTCCACCCAGGTCATTCTTGACGCGGCGGGGGCGGTGGTGAGCCGAAACCTGGCGCGCATAGGCAAGACCCTGAGGACGGACCGCAGTGGCGGTGAAAAGCTCCGTTTATTCGAGGCCCGCAGCGCCGATGAGGAAGCGGAATTCGTGGCCGGCGAAGTGGCGCGGGCCGTTGCCGAGCCGGGGGACGGGAGCGTGGCTGTCCTCTACCGCACCAATGCGCAGTCGCGAGTGCTGGAGGAGGGCTTGCGTCGTCGGGGAATCAGTTACCGCTTGGTTGGCGGGTTCAGTTTCTACGCGCGGGCAGAAATCAAGGATGCTCTCGCTTACGCGCGGCTGGCTAATAACCTGAGTGACGACGCCGCGTTTGGGCGCATCATCAACACGCCGCCGCGCGGGATTGGGGACACGACGCTGGGAGCGCTGGCGGAGTCTGCGCGGCAGAACAGGCTGAGCCTGTGGGAAGCGCTCGAGCACGAACTGTTTCAGAAGCGGCTGCCGGCGCGAGCCCGGAGCGCGCTGGAAGGCTTCCACGCGCTCATGAAAGAACTGGTGGGCGACCGCCAAGGCCTGCTGCTGGGAGAATTCTTCAAGCGCATCCTGGAGCGAACCCGCTACCTCGAGCTTCTGAAGCAGGAGAATCAGCCGGCCTCCGAAGACCGCATTGAGAACCTCCAGGAATTGGTCAATGCCGCTACAGAAGCCGAAGAGCAGGGCGTAACGCTTGCGGAGTTCCTGGACCACGCCGCGCTGGTTTCCGACGCGGATGACTACGACGAACATTCTCGAGTAACCTTGATGACTCTGCATAGCGCCAAAGGCTTGGAATTCGAAACCGTATTCCTGGTGGGCATGGAGGAAGGACTGTTTCCCCACCAGTTCTCGCTCGACGATCCGGCGGGGATTGAAGAAGAACGACGGCTCTGTTATGTGGGCATGACCAGGGCGAAGGATCGCTTGACCCTTTCCTGGGCCCGGCAACGACGCTCCTTTGCTCGCGAATCCTATGAGGAAACGAAGTCTTCCCGTTTCCTGCGGGAGATCCCAGGGGAATTTCTGGAGCCGTTCAGTTCTGCGGGTTTGGGTTGGAAGCCTCGAACGAACTGGGACAATGCGGTCAATTCCGTCTCGAGCGTCGAGCGGTTTCTCGCGAGCCGCGGGAGGCGTGGGGCCCCAGCAGCTTCCAGAGCGCGCTCCCCCGCCGACTCGCGCTGGCGAATCGGGTCGAAGGTCCGGCACGCCAAATTCGGGGTGGGGACGATCCTTGGGGCAGAAGGCGAGGGCGAGGATACAAAGTTGACCGTCAGTTTCCCAGATTACGGGCCGAAGAAGTTCATGGCACAATACGCTACGTTGGAAAAGGCGTAGCCGGATATTGAAAAAGGAGCGCTAACCACATTTATGAACACAAAGAACATTAAGGACAGAGCAGAACGCAAGAAGCTGAAGCGAGCGGCGCGCAAGAAGCGTCCCCCCAAGCCGAAACGGACTGAACCGCGCGGCTCGCGCAAGCCCAAGGTCAAGAAAAGAGGACCCGGCGCGCCGCCACGACGGTAGCTGAGATTTGTGATCCGCAGACGGACCGGGGCACCCCCTCACCTGAGCAGGCGTATCGGGAGATCGGGTGATCGAGTGAACAACAGCGCGCGAATCGGGTGATTGCGTTGTTCCGGGGATCGGGTGAACGAGACCCCGCCAATCGGGTGAGCCGTGATCAGATCAACGAGAGCGCAGTTCTCCCGATCACCCGATCACCCGATCCGAGGGAGCAGGATCATCAAATCCCTTTCTCTCAGAGGAGGGGGCCAGGGGGTGGTGAGGAATCGCGTGGCCAATCAATTCTTTCGGAAAAAAAGCATCGACAAGCTCATTGCGGATGCCGACGCGCCCGGACATCAACTCCGGAAGACACTGGGGCCATGGTCGCTGACGGCGCTGGGCATCGGCGCCATCATCGGCACAGGAATCTTCGTCCTGACCGGCACTGCGGCCGCCGGTGAGGTTTTGGAAGTGCGCTCCATCCTCAAGGCCCCGCTGCTGGACGCGCTGCTGCACGGTCAGAAGGCGCTGGGAATGGCAGGGCGGCCGGGAGCGGGGCCGGGGATTGCCCTCTCTTTCCTGCTGGTGGCGATGGTCTGCGCCCTGGCGGGACTTTGCTACGCCGAGTTGGCCTCGATGATTCCCATTGCAGGGAGCGCCTACACTTTTTCCTATGCCACCCTAGGCGAAATCGTGGCCTGGATTATCGGATGGGACCTCATCCTCGAATATGCGGTCAGCAACATGGCGGTGGCGGTGGGATTCTCCGCCTATGCGGACAGCCTTCTGCGAGGTTTCGGATTGGAACTGCCGCGCAAATTGATGCAGCCCATGATCGCGGGCGGAAAGATGACTGGGGCCTATTTTAACCTGCCGGGCTTCCTGATCGTGATGGCCCTCACCGTGATTCTGGTGATTGGAATCCGGGAGAGCGCCGGCGCCAACAATTTGATGGTGTGCGCGAAAATCGTTGCCATCCTCATCTTCCTCATTGCGGCCTCGCGGTTTATACACGTTTCGAATTGGAAGCCCTTCATGCCCAACGGCTTTCAGGGCGTGTTAACCGGTGGGGCCATTGTCTTCTTCACCTACATCGGTTTTGACTCGGTATCCACCGCCGCCGAAGAGTGCCGGAATCCTCAGAAGGATGTTCCTTTCGGAATCATCGCCTCGCTAGTGATTTGTGCGGTGCTCTATGTGTCGGTGGCGTTGGTTTTGACGGGAATCCAGAACTGGCAAGCCTTGCGGAACGCCGCGCCCGTGGCAAACGCTCTGATGGCCATCGGCCTTTCAAACGTTATGAAGTGGGTGACGGTAGGCGCGCTGACAGGGATGATCAGCTCCTTGCTGGTTTTCCAGTTGGGGCAAGCGCGGGTGTGGTTCGCCATGTCGCGTGACGGCCTGCTTCCTCGAGCATTTTCAAGAGTTCATCCGCGGTTTCGCACCCCTCACGTCAGCACCTGGGTGGCGGGCTTCTTTGTGGCGATCCCTTCTGGCATCTTTGATATTGGCACGCTGGCGGACCTCTCTAATATCGGAACGTTGTTTGCCTTCGCACTGGTGTCGATGGGCGTGCTCGTGCTGCGCCGCACCCAGCCTCAGCGCCGTCGTTCCTTTCGCACCCCCTGGGTTCCCGTCGTTCCAATCCTTTCCATCCTTTGTTGCCTTGTCCTCATGGCCAGCTTGCCGATCGAAACCTGGGTGCGTTTCGTGGTGTGGTTGATTATTGGCCTGACCATCTATTTCGGTTACAGCAGGCACCGTAGCGAATTTGGAAGGAGTCCGCGGGGAATCGTTCCTGCGGCAACTACGCCCGCTGGGCGTCCGGACCTTTGATTGAGATTTCACAAGCCTGATGAGCCGATATGGCTTCGTTATCCGTAAGCGCATTTTAAGCGCGCGTGGTCGCGTCGGTGTTAATCTCTGACGGACGACGACAAATTTCCGTGAAATAGGGTAAAATCGGGCAGATCGTTTGGCATTCTGAGGATCCCCGAACGCGGGGGAGTGAGAGCATTATGCCCAAGGCGCGGTGCCATTCGCAGTTGACATCCCGTTGGTCCATTGGCCGGCTGGTCGCGGTTCTGGCGCTTTGGCTATTGGCTGTTCATCCGGTGGCGGCTTGGGGTCCGATTGGCCACGACATCGTGAATACCTGGGCGATCCAGACCCTTCCCTCCGAAATGCGCGGCTTTTTTGAGGCGAATCGTCAGTTTATCGTTGAACACGCCAATGATCCCGATGAGTGGATGAAGAAAGATCGTTACGAACGCAAGCGGCACTATATCTACATGGACAAGTATGGGATCTTTCCATTCTTGGGGTTGCCGCATTCGTTCAAACAGGCTGTGGGGCAATACGGGTCCTGGCGCGTCAATCGCGATGGCGTGCTGCCCTGGCAGGTGGGAGAATATAGCCTCCGCTTAACGGAGGCGTTCAAGTCTCGTAACTGGGACCAGGTGAAGCTGGAGGCGGCCGTACTGGCCCACTACGTGGCGGACGCCCGCGATCCGTTTCATGTGACCCAGAATTTTAACGGCCAATTAACCGGCCAGGCCGGACTGTCTGATCGGTATGAAATCCGCCTCTTGGACCGCTACTCGAAGTTCTTCATTCTCCATCCCGAAGACGCGGCAAAGATTGACGATCCTACCGAATACGCATTCCAGACCTGCCTCGAGGCTTATACCTGGTTGGATTCCATCATTCTCGCGGATTTGCGCGCTCGGGCGGGCCTGCCGGATTATACCGACGAGTACTTCGATCGCTTTTATTCACAGGCCGGCGCGAACGTGATGAGGGCGATCAACGAAGCAGCGCACGACGCGGGGTCCTACTGGTACACGGCCTGGCTAAACGCGGGTAAGCCGGCGCTGCCCGGAGGGCGGTAGGTCGTAGGTGGTAGATGGTATGTGGGGGGAGGTTTTTCCCCACCTACGACCTACCATCTACCACCTACCTTTACGTTTGCCATGCACGGACCCACCACTGAACTTGAGTCATTCATCCGACACCTTCCCAAAGTGGAGCTGCACCTCCATCTGGAGGGAAGCGTCCAGCCTGAAACTCTGCATGAACTCTCGCGTTCCAAGGGGCGTCTGGAGAAGGAGACGCGCGACTGGATCTCGGAACGCACTGGGCAGAGATACCGGTACAGGAACTTCCAGGACTTTCTCCAGGCCTTCAAGCTGGTGACCTTGCTCCTGGAGACGCCTGGCGACTATGCTATGGCCACCGCCCGGCTGATCGAGGGGCTGGCGAACCAAAATGTGAAGTATGCCGAAGTCATTTTCGCCGCCGGAGTTGTGCTGTGGAAGAAGCAACCTCTCGAGGCAATTTTCGAGGCGGCGGCTTCGGCAGCGCGCGCGGCGCAGAAAAGCTTCGGCGTGCGGGTGCAATGGATTTTTGACGCCATCCGCCATTTCGGTGTCGAGCATACGCGTGAGGTGCTCCACTGGGCCGAGCGCTTCCGGCCGCAGGGCGTGGTGGCTTTGGGAATCGGCGGTGACGAAACCCGCGGTCCGGCGGAACTCTTCCCGGAGGTATTTCGAGAGGCAAGGGAAATGGGCCTCCATGTTGTTGCCCATGCGGGAGAAGCCTGTGGGCCGGAAAGCGTACGCAAAGCGGTAGAGCTGCTGGGAGCCGAGCGCATCGGACACGGCCTCACGGCGGCGCGCGATCCGGCCGTGCTGGCGCTGCTTCGTGACCGCGAGATTCCGTTAGAGGTCTGCCTCACCAGTAATGTCGCCACGGGCGTGCTGGCTCGCGTGGAAGACCATCCCTTGCCTCAGTTTCTGGAAGCCGGCCTTGTGGTGACGTTGAACACCGATGACCCTGCCATGTTCGGAACAAACTTGGTTAATGAATATTTGCTGGCCGCAAAGACTTTCGGTCTCGCGCGCCAGCAAATCCTTCATCTGTGCCAAAACGCCATCCGCGCGGCCTTCCTATCGGAAGAAGAGAAGCTGGATTTGCTGAACAAGGTGCCGGACGATCCCCCTGCGTGATATCGAGTCCGTCGTCAATGCTTGTGGGGATGGATATGGGGGTGCGAGTGAACTTCGCCCGAGGGGTGGAGGTGGCGATGGACATGGATAAGGTTGGTTCGCTCCAGCAAGGCCGTCTCCCGCAACACCTCCGAGGGCTCCCCTTCTGCGACAACACGGCCCGTCTGGAGAACATAACAGTAATCCGCGATATCCTCGACGATCTCCAGGTGGTGTGTGGTCGTGATCACGGTCTTGACTCCCCCACGCCAGCCCACCAGGAAGTCGATCATTTGGCTTGCGCTCTTCGGGTCCAGGGCCGCCGTAGGCTCGTCGAGCAGGAGCACTTCGGGGTCAAGCACCAGCACCGACGCCAGCGTTACCCGTTTCTTTTCGCCCGTCGACAAATGATGGGGTGAGCGGTCTTTAAGGTGGGTTATCTTCATGACCTCGAGCATTTGGGCAACCTGACTGCGCACCTCCTCCTTGGGCCAATGAAGCTGCAATGGGCCAAAGGCCACTTCATCAAAAACCGTCGGGGAAAAAAGCTGGACATCGGGATTCTGGAATACCAGTCCTACCCGGCGGCGAAACCGGTAACCGAATTCAAGATCCTGTAAGCGATCCTCGGTGAGTGACTCGCCGCAGAATAGAACACTGCCTTTTTCAGGGAAGGCCAGACCGTCCAGGATGCGCAGCAGGGTTGACTTGCCCGACCCATTGGCTCCCAGCAGAGCCACCCGCTTACCCGCTTTGATGGCAAGGTTCAAGCCGTCGAGCGCGGTCACCTTGTGGTAGCGAAAAGTGACGTCTCGGACCTCGAAAACCGGAACTGACATTCAGATCTCCCTAATGGCGGGGCGTTCTGCTGACAAGGTCTTTCTCATGCGGGCTCCCTATCGCCCGAAATAGAATCCGCCTGAAGCGAGTACCACAAATACGGCCAGCATGATCCAATCGATCGTTGATGTCCGGAAGTCATCCAGCACATGCACTTCGCCTCGAAAGCCTCGCGAGAGCATGGCACTGTAAACATCGCCGCTGAGTTGAAGGCTCTTGGACATCAGAACTCCAGCGCTCGAGGCGGCCACTCGGCGGCGTTCGGATCCCTCCAGCTTTCCCACCATCCGGCTCCGGCGCGACTCAAACATATCGTGGGCGGTTTGAAGCAGCAAGAGAATATAGCGGTAGGTCATGCCCAGAATCACCACGAAGACCACGGGCACTTTGAGCACTCGAAGCGCCTTCAGCACGTGGCTCCAGGGTGTGCAAAGTATCAGCAAGACCGATAACGTTGCCGCGGTTTCAACTCGGGCCACGAGGTAACACGCGCTGGCCAGCCCCTGAGCCGTGACCGGCCAATCGAGCAGTGGAAGGCGCAACACCTCGCGGCCAGGGACAATGAATGGAGCGGGCAGCGCGATGACCCCGGTAAACAAGAGGATTGCAACCCAGACCCGCTTGGCCAGGATTCCAAGAGAGACGCGAGACATTACTGCCATGCTCACCGCGACCGCGAAAACCGCGCCGATAACCCAGAGTCTGTGGGCCATCGCTGACACAATCACCAGGGCCAGGATTCCGATCAGTTTGATACGTGGGTCAAGACGCTGGAGCAAGCCGTCGGTCTTGGCGAGTTCTTCCGCATAAAGAGCTCGCTCCATCGCGCTAACAAGACTTGAAAGGGTCCGCTCAACAAAATTCATCCGGTACCTACAAGAGGCTCTCGATCTTGGGTGGGGACGTCACAATCCTCATGTGCCCTGCTGTCATTCTGAGTCCTTCGCTGTCATCCTGAGCGCAGCGAAGGATCTCGCTCTGCCCGCTCAGGATAAGCTGCGCGAAGAATCTCGCTCTGGACTTTTCCGCCGACATGCTCAGGACTCTCCCGTGTGGCTCTTCATCGAGTCTGCTTCTCGTGAGCTGCCTCCGTGTGCGAACAGCGAGCTGGCGATCCGGAAACCCAGGATGATGATGCCAGAACCGAACATGGCGGAAAGTACGTAGCCAAGAGCCGGTCGCCGGACGAACGAAGGAGCGTACTGGGGAAAGGGTGCAGTCCACACGGAGTAAAGGCGCTCCAATCCTTGGGGTGCTTGTGGCGGCGGCGCCAGGTTCCTGGATGCCGCCGCGATTCTCCGCCGTGCCGCTGCATCGGAGAAATCGCGCGCCCCCCATTCGCCCCAGGCAGCGCCGCCCGCTAAGATACCCAGAGGAGTCAAGGCCAACAGCAGGGCCAGGGCGGTCCAGAGGGGTTTCAATGTACTCCAAGCGCCACGCCCCGTAACTTGGCGGAGTTCTTCATCGCCTCCAGTTGCGCCCGGGGCCGTGAGCTTCAGTAAGGACGGATTCGCGCGCTGGAAGTAGGCCACAACTCCACCTGACAAGACCATTTCGGCGAGTCCGGCAAAGGTCAAGTGTCCAATCATCATGGCCGGAATGGCAATGCTCAAAGGGTACGGGGCATACAAGGGCGCTCCGCTGGGGTCTCGGAAAAGCAACGGCTGAATACCCAACTCAACGGCCGCACAAAACGCGGCTGCGTTGATTGCGATGTAGCCCGCCAATGCTGCCGCGACGACTCTTCGCGATGACGTGATGGCCACCCGCCCGGCCAGAAGGCGGTAAACAAGATATGCTACCAGAGAACCGACGATCGCCATGTTAAAGCAGTTGGCCCCCAGCGTGGTGACGCCACCGTCCCCGAAGAAGAGAGCTTGGATCAGCAGAGCAATCGAAATGGCGAGGATGGAAGCCCACGGGCCGAGGACTATGGAAGCGATGGCGACGCCCAGGGCGTGCCCGGTGGTGCCGCCGGGCAGCGGCAGGTTAAACATCATCACCAGGAAGGAAAATGCGGCAAACACCGAAAGCAGCGGAATAAGCCTTGTGGTAAGCAGTCGCTTCAACCGGCGCAACGCCACGTACCAGAACGGCGCGGAGGTTGCGTACAGGGCAGCACAGGTCGCCGGACTTAGATAGCCATCGGGAATATGCATAGGAATCAGCTCGTCAGCATAGCACATCCTCATTTTACAGTATTATGGTTATAGAATTCGTGTTACCCGCTCAGCGTGACATCCGTGCGCTCGCTTGCCATGCTGTCATTCTGAGTCCGCCATTCTTATTGGCGGACGAAGAATCTCGCTCTGGACTTTCCCGCCGAGAAACAACAGGGCGAGATGCTTTTCCGGGTCCCCCTCTGCGGGACAGTGACGGGGCGCTCTCCAAGAGGCCGGTGCGTAAATCCGTTGCTTTCAGCGGTTCGATTGCGCCGATCTCGCGCCAACGTCCTGGTATCACGGGTAGCCGTTTTCGGCTATGAACGCTCAGGACCACGCGCCAATAGCTTTCTCCAACATCCTCTGCACGACCACGACTTGCGAGGGTTATAATGGCCACCCGGAGGTCTCTTTCACATGTCTCGCATGCTATTGGCATTTCTTTTGCTCTTTGCATGTCTCACTTCCCTGCCCGCTCAGACGCCACCCAAGATCAAGGTCCTGATTTTGACGGGCGTTTCGAATCACGACTGGCGCGCTACAACGCCGCTCCTCCGCGAAATCCTGGAGCGCACGGGGAAGTTCGACGTTCACGTCAACGAAGAAGTCCGCGGAAACACGCTTCAAACCTTTTCGCCTTACGATGTTCTGCTGCTCAACTACAACGACTGGAAGAATTCGGGCCCCTGGTGGGACGAGGGCGCGCGCCAAGCGCTGCTCGACTTTGTGAGAAACGGCAAGGGCCTTGTTTCCTACCACGCTTCCAACAATGCCTTCTGGGGCTGGCAGGAATTCGACAAGCTGGTGGGAGGCACCTGGCGCGAGACGGCTGGACATGCCCCTTATCACGCTTACACCGTGAGCATCGTTGACCGCGACCATCCCATCACCAAGGGAATGCCCGCTTCTTTCGCCGAAACAGACGAGCTTTATCATCGCCTCTCATTGCAGCCCAACATTCACATCCTCGCCGCCGCGTTCGATGACCCTGACAATTGCCACAAACCCGGCGAGGGTTGCGGGACAGGAAAGGATGAGCCGCTCATCTGGACACTTCCTTACGGAGCAGGCCGCGTATTCCAGACCGCGCTGGGACATGACGTGAAGGCCATGCAGAGTTCCGGTTTCATCTTGACCCTTCAACGCGGCGCCGAGTGGGCCGCCACGGGACAAGTGACTATTCCCGTGCCTGCGGACATGAAGTAGTGTTCCGTGGACCGCAGCAGCGTGAATCCAAAACCGTCGCCCTGTAGGGTAGAATAGGTGACGGCGCGAACAACCCTCGAGCCGGCTATGGGCTCGCGTCGCGGGGAGCAGGCCAAGCCCGATGCCCGGCAGGAGGTCAGCCGATGATGCACTCCACAGGTCGTGGTCTCGCCTTCTTCTTGTTGATGGGCTTGCCACTGCTTTTTGGTGAAGCGGGCCGGGGACAGCAAGAAGAACCGGCGCCGTTTGAAATCCGGCTTCCTCCTGAGATTCGCTCGGAGCAGGTCCAGGCTAAATACATCTTAACCGGACCTTTTGGGGCCCACGGAGAATTTGTGAGGGCAGAGCCGGAGAGGAACGCGTACCTGATCGGCACATCCGTGAATCATCAAGCCGCAGAAACACTCAAAGTCATTTTATATGCGCCTGGGTGCCAGATTGTGACTATCGTTGTTCCCTTGTTATCTGAGCCTGAGAAAGCCACAGATGTTTCCTGTGAGGACCTCCCTCCTTTAACCTTCAACGGAAGAGTGGAGCTGCCGGAACCTCTTCGCAGCCGACATTACGAGGTGGAAATCACCTACATGGCCTACTGGGCGCATGATTTCTTCGGTATCGCGGACGGGGCGGTAACGACCTTCCATGTGGCGCGAGTGACGCCAGACGAAGGCGGTGCATTCCAGGTCCTTCTCCCGAATTTCACCAAGGACGCCGTCACGGAATCCTTTCATCGTAACGCCGGGCTCCAATTCATCGCTCGAGAACGCGATACCGGCAACATCGTTTCTTTCCTCGTGCCGGCCAACGAGGAATGGAAGAACTTGCGCGACCTCCCACTCAAGCCGAAGTATCATACCCCGGTAGTATTCAAGCCTCTTCCTGAATCACCTCCAAAGCAGATTATCGGACCGAAGCGGGAGGACGTGCACTAACGCGACCCAGGGTGATCCATGCCTCCTAACTTCTCGGAATATTACGACGCGGTCATTAATTGGAAGAAGCGTTTGGCGCGCGAGATGCCGCTGCTGGAAGAACTCGCCCGCAGTGCCGGCCCGCGAGTCCTTGTGCCGGGCTGCGGGACGGGCGGGCATGTCGCGGCGCTGGCCGAGAGGGGCTTCAGCGTCCTTGGCTTCGACGCCGATGAAGACGCGGTGGCATTCGCCCAGCAACGAATCAACCAAGCGGCGGATGCCATCTCAGCGGCTGGCGGCGAAGCCAAAGTGAGCCTCCTGAAGATGGAGCAAGCCGGGGAGCTCGGCCCTACCCACGACGCAGCCTTCTGCTTGGGCAATGCCCTGCCGGGCATCTCGGGCGAGGGGCAGTTGCTGGCAGCCTTAAAAGGCATTGCAGGCGCCTTGCGAGCCGGAGGCATATTGCTCACGCAAAACCTCAACTACGACCTTCGATGGAAAGAGAAGGCCTATTGGTTCCCGCTGCTTTCGGGAGAAACTGCCAAAGAAGAAGTCTTGCTCGTAAAATTTGCCGACTACGAACAAGAAGCTATCAATTTTCATGCCATGTTTCTGGTGCGCGAAAAGGCAGGGGCAAAGTGGCAATCTCACGTCAGAAGCTCTCGGCAGATCCCTCTTTTTCGCAACCTCCTCGCCCAACTTCTGACTCGAGCCGGTTTTGGGAAGGTGCGATTTTGGGGCGATTACGCCAAGTCACCGTTCGCTCCGGCAAAATCGAACGACCTGCTGGTGGCGGCAGAAAAACTGTAACTCTCGCTTCCGGTTTCTGCCGGGGGTCTTCGGGTGACGCCAGCCTGAAGGCCTTGTGAAGCGCATTGCACTCTAATGCGGGGAGCGGCAGTGGGCGATCCAGCGCTCAGGGTTCTTGCAAATTTTCGAGAGGAGTGAAACGAGATGATGAATTCGATCCATAGAAGACTATTCTTGCAAAACGCGGGACTCGGGTTGACAGCTTTTGCCTTGAGCCGCAATGGGCAGCTTCTGAGTAGTCCTTACGCCATGCCCATCGGTTTACAGCTCTATACAGTCTGTGACCACATGGAAAAGGACCTGGAGGGAACGCTCAAGAGGGTGGCCGAAATTGGATACCAAGTGGTGGAGTTGGGCAGTTTCGACTTTTATGGAAAGAAGCCCGCAGAGCTCCGACGGATCCTGACTGACCACGGCCTTACGGTGCTCAGCATGCACTTCACTGAGTCCCAGCTCAAGTCTGACCTCGAGAAGCACATTGCGGAGGCGAAGGAATGCGGCATCACTTACATCGGTCTGGCCAGCCTGGACGAGCAAGACCGGAAGTCGCTCGACGCCGTCAAGCGAGATGCGGAATGGTTCAATCAAATCGGCAAGTCTGTCCGCGGGGCAGGCTGCCGGTTTTTTTATCACGGCCACAACTTCGACTATGCCGCCGTGGAGGGTGCGGTCGTGTACGACGAGCTGATTCGTAGGACGGATCCCAAACTCGTTAATTTCGAGTTGGACTGCTTCTGGTGCGTGCGCGCGGGGAAAGACCCGGTGGACTATTTCCACCGTTTCCCGGGGCGCTTCCCGCAGCTTCACATCAAGGACTTGAAATCCGGCTACCCGCCCACCACGGGGGAGGACTCTCGGCCTGGGGCCTTCACCGAAGTCGGCCAGGGCGTCATCGACTGGAAGAAGATTTTCAAGGCCGCACGCGAAGGCGGCATGAAGCATTTTTACGTGGAGCAGGACGAGTGCGACCGAGACTCACTGGAAAGCGCGAAGATCAGTTACACCTACCTGCATAACCTGAGCGTTTGACCTTATTGCGCTCGCCTGATTACCGGGCAAGGGAGGGTGATTTCCATTTGCCCCATGTGTCTCGTTTTTTTGAAGCGTTCTGGGCGCGCGACATCCTATTCCAATGTGTTTTCAACGGGTTAGAAGAATGCCGGGAGGATGGGGGTGAGCGCATAAATGTGGCATTTTGACACACTCGGCGGCTCGCCCGCTTGATGGTACGCTAGATGTATAGCCTATCACAAGCCCCTCTCGCGCCACCACGCGCCGCTTTCCGCTCCTTCTTGTTGCAGGCGCCTGGGAGCGAAGCCCTCCGCCGGCCGCGGGAAAGCGCAGCCGGTAGCGCAGCGCGGGCCGGTGCCGCAACCAAGTGCGTAGGGGCCAGCGGCGCTGGCCCCGCGCCGAACGCCGTTCGGCCCTACAAGAGACTCTGCGGCTTGTGCTGCCGAGCGCGATCTCTCGACCGCGGCCTGCGGAGGGTTGGGGGATATTCCGGGAAACCGGGGCACGATCACCCAAACTCAATGACGGCGGGCCTTGTCAAGCGCGCCGAGGACTGGCCGTGGTCCCGCCGCGGCGGGGAGGTTCTATTTCTGGAACGACGATTCGGTCTTGGCCATGGACAAAAGGGTGTGAGGGTACCGACCGAAGGGCGCATACATCCCGACAAAAACGTCGGGACGTATGCGGCACCCGCGAAACGGAAAAAATCGTACGCTAAGGATTGCCCAGAAGCCTGCGTAGCGAGGTTCTGCTGATCATGAGCCGCTTGGCAATCTCGTGTTTTGAAAGGCCCTTTCTGAAAAGCCTCCTGATTTCCTGTTTGTGAACCGCCGTATTTTGCACACGGTTCCGGCGCATTGATTCTGGCTCGGGAAAGGGCGTATTTGAGCGGACTTATGAGCGGACTTATTTAAGGACATATTATGTCTTGACAATAACACAATACATTGATATAAAAGACTTTAGTTGAATACATGATTCGGACATGAAAGCGGACACAAAAGCGGGGGAAGATTGGGGCGAGCTAGTTTCGCTGATGGAGCCTTTGCTGATTGGCGAAGGCTCCCCTCATCGCAGCGGGCTGACAGACCTTGCCCTGGAGTTGGCGCAAAAGTCTACCGGGTTTCGGCGCAGTCTACCGCAGAGTCTGCTGGCCTCCCTTGCCGATCTGGTGCGCGCCATGAACTGCTACTACAGCAATCTGATCGAAGGGCACGACACTCACCCGGTCGATATCGAGCGCGCGCTAAAGAACGACTATAGCAAGGACGCCCACAAGCGCGATCTGCAACTCGAAGCGAAAGCACATATCGCGGTGCAGAAATGGATTGACGACGGCGGCCTGAAAGGGCGTGCGGCGACAAGCGATGGCATTTGCGAAGTCCACCGCCGCTTCTGCGAGTTATTGCCCGAGGATCTGCGGTGGGTGGAGGACCCGGAAACGAAAGAACGTGTACGGGTCGTCCCCGGCGAGCTGCGGAGGAAAGACGTCAGGGTCGGTGATCATATCGCCGTCAGTCCCGGCGCCGTACCGCGCTTTCTGAAGCGTTTCGAGGAAGTTTACGGCCACCTCAGCAAGACGGACTCGATCCTGGGCACTGGTGCGGCGCATCATCGCCTCGTGTGGATTCATCCGTTTGTTGACGGCAATGGTCGCGTTGCACGCCTGATGTCACATGCGATGCTGCTGGAAACCCTCGATACCGGCGCCGTCTGGTCGGTGGCGCGCGGCCTGGCGCGCAATGTTGATGCGTATAAGGAGCGCCTTGCCGCATGTGACAGCACCCGCCGTAACGATCTCGACGGGCGCGGGAATTTGAGCGAGGAGGCTCTCGCGGGCTTCACAGACTTCTTTCTTAGAACCTGCATCGACCAGGTCGAATTTATGGAAAGCCTGATGCAGCCGGATCGCTTGCGGGCACGCATCCTTCTTTGGGCCGAAGAAGAAATCAGGGTCGATGCCCTTCCGCCCAAGTCAGGCAGCATCCTCGAAGCCGTGCTCTACAGGGGAGAGCTGCCTCGTGCCGATGCCGGCGGCGTTGTGGGCGCGGGCGAGCGCCATGCGCGCCGCATTGTCTCGGCACTGATCGAGCGGGGGGTACTCACCTCGGACGGTCCGCGCGCGCCGCTACGCCTAGTCTTCCCGGCGGCGCTTGCCTCGCGCTGGATGCCGGGATTGTTTCCCGAGAAGGCGAATATGCGTGAATAGATGAATGCTCCCAACGAGCACAGCCGTCACACCGAACCGCTAGCCGAATGGCCTGCCGAAATAAGTGAGAACCCAGAGCGCGATTAGGTAAACGCTCAGCAGGGATTGGAATCCTGAGACTGTGTGGGCCCAGCCCACCGCCTTGAGGTCGTATTCACGTTTCGTCAGCATCCGCACCCAGCGGCCAAAGTTGATGTCGAGGAAGCCGATGTTGAAGGCTGACATCAGGCTGAAGAACATGGCGGCGCGCAACACGCGCCACTCCCGCCGCGGCGGGGAGGTTCTATTTCGGGAATGACGCTTCGGTCTTGGCCATGGGCAAAACTGTGCGGCGGTGCCGCCCGAAGGGCGCATACATCCCGACAACAACCGTCGGCACGTATGCGCCACCCACGAGCTGGTTTCAAGGGAAGACATTTGACGTTCGCTTTTTGTTCGTCTAGAATTAGGCTGTATGAGAGGCGGGCTCGCAAGTGGAGTTATGGCAGATCGGGGGGCGCCACAGTTAGATTTCACCGATCAGGCACCGCGATAGAAAGTGTGTTATAAGCATGGCAAACAATATGGATGACCAAGATATCTTTGGGACGGATGGTCTGGCAGTTCGCGGCAGTGGCACTTGGGCCGAGGACAAACTTTACTATCTGGGACGCTACCTGAAAATCCTGTCGGTCGGGATGAAGAACAAGTGGAGAGGGAGGCTGTATTATGTCGACCTTTTCGCTGGCCCTGGCAGATGTCTCATACGTGGTGAGACCCAGAAGGAAATAGATGGCTCGCCTCTCATCGCACTTCTGGGGTTTGATTTCGCAAAATACTTCTTCTTTGAAATGGACCGGACTTGTTTTGAAGCCCTTGGTGCGAGGGCGAGAAAGCGTGCGCCCGACATATGGGGAAAAGTGAAAATGATTTTGGGAGATTGCAACGACACAATTGAACAAGCAGAACTTCCCTCCGAGGGCTTGGGACTTGCTTTCATAGACCCTACCGGGATTTCCCAGCTTTCTTTCGAAACAATCAAGAAATTAACGGCTGGTCGTCAGATCGACTTAATCATAAACTTCCCCGAGGGCATGGGAATCCGCATGAACCTCCACCAATATACTCAGACTGATGCGAATGCACTCGACCGATTCATGGGCAGCGCAAGGTGGAAGGACCGCTACCACGAGCAACCTCTGAAATCGTTTGACCATATGTGCGCAGAAATTGCAAAGGAATACTTGGCCAATTTGGGATCATTGGGGTACCTTGCCGTTGATAGCGATTGGGTACCAGTAAAAACTGACCAGAACACGTTGCTTTATTACCTCCTCTTCGCAAGCAAGCATCCGAGGGGCAACGACTTGTGGCGAAAAATCAAACGTATCGGCCCTCACGGCCAGCGTGAGCTGTTCTAATGAGCGCGAAACCAAGGCACTCCAACTTTAATCGACGGTTTGGCGGGCCGGGCGCGGTGGATTATGGCGACGAACTCCGCAATTGAGTGGACGGAGTCCACTTGGAACCCGCTCACGGGGTGCACGAAGGTCAGCCCCGGATGCAAGCACTGCTATGCGGAGCGGATGGCGCTGCGACTCCAGGCCATGGGTCAGCCGAACTACGCGAATGGCTTCGAACTTACCCTCCACGCAAGCGCCTTGGAGCTGCCTCTCAAGTGGAAGAAGCCGCAGACCATCTTCGTAAACTCCATGAGCGATCTCTTGCACAAGGCTGTGCCTGTGGAATTCATCCTCAGAACTTTTGATGTCATGTGCCGGGCTGATTGGCATCGGTATCAAGTCCTGACGAAGAGGTCGGAGCGCTTGATGGAGCTTTCGCCCCTGCTCCCCTGGAAGGCGCACATCTGGATGGGTGTGAGCGTCGAGAATCAGACCTACACATTCCGCATTGACCACCTTCGCCAAACCGGTGCAATGGTCAGATTCCTGTCGCTCGAGCCGCTCTTAGGCCCGCTGCCGAGCCTGAATCTCGAAGGTATCGATTGGGTGATTGTGGGCGGAGAGTCCGGGCCCGGTGCCCGCCGGATGGACGCAGCATGGGTTCTCGAAATCCGTGATCAATGCCAGCGAGCGAACGTGCCGTTTTTCTTCAAGCAGTGGGGCGGGACGAGAAAGAAGAAATCCGGGCGGGAACTCGAGGGCCGAACGTGGGACGAGATGCCGGCACTGGCCTCGGCTCTCGCCCTGTGAAGATACTCACTCACGCGAGCCCAAGGTGACGATTCTGGGGCGAGTTCGTCGCACACACCACGGAAAGAAAGCGCGTTGTCTGGGCCACCGGCTACCTACCGAATGGCTCGACATGCTGGCCGCTTCGCGTATAATACCATCAACGGCAAGAGACAGATCTGAGAAGGGTCGCACTAGCCCTCTCGTAAGGACCGAGTGAGCATGGACATCACCAAGACTCCCCTGATGGTCTACCTCAAGGCCAGCCACGATATTTATTATGGCAAAGTACTTGAGCTTCGCGATGCGATCCAAGGCTGGCTGAATTACATTCCCCAGACCTTCCCCAACTACACTCGGCACACAGTTGAGCACAGCGATGAGATTGTCCTGCAAATGTCCAAGCTGGTTTTCCGCGACGACGACCCGGCCGAACCCGTGGTCCACCTGTCCCCGGCCGAAGCCTACATTGCTGCCGCCGCAGCTTATCTTCATGACGCAGGCATGGTCTCATCGGACAAGGAGAAGGCGGACCTTCTAGACTCCAAAGCATGGATAGAATGGGTCTCGGGCACAGGAGGCGGAGCAGAGAGATGGGCAGCCATCCAGGACCTCCGCAAGGGCAGCGAGCCTCCGAATGAAGGAATGCGCAATTTCCTCGCTGACTTCCAAGTTCGTTTTCTCTTGGCTGAATTTATCCGGCGCACCCACCACCTGCGGGCCGCCGATATCATGGCACAGCATCAGGGAACACTGGGCCGGTTTGCATTCGACGACCCGATGCTGCTTCGAACAATATCCGATGTCTGCGTCGCCCATGGGTTGAGGCAGCACGAACTGGAGGACCGCGAAAGATATCCCGAGGAGTGCGATATTCGTGCGGATCGTGTGAACGTCAGGTTTCTCGCCATCCTTTTGAGGCTGGGCGACCTTCTGGACATGTCCTGCGACAGGGCCTGTCCTTTATTACTGAACCCGGCAAGCCCCGTCCCCTCCGAAAGCCTCGCCCACTGGTCGCAATACCAGCGCATTGTCCACCGCCTAACCTCGCCGCAGCGCATCGAAATCACAGCCGAATGCCTCACCCAGGAGGAGCATCGGGTCCTTCAGGACTGGTGCCAATGGTTGGTGAACGAGGTGAAGGAAGCGCGGACGCTGATGAGCCACGCACCGCGTCACCGCGATTGGATCGCGCCTGATGCTGAGCTCTCGGGATCTGGGGCAACCATCCATATCAAGCCCGCGTCCGGAGCAAAATACTTTCCGTCTGAATGGCGGTTCGAGTTGGATAACGAAGTTGTCTTTGGGCTGCTAATTCGGGACGTATACGACTCAAAGGATGTATTCATCCGAGAACTTATCCAGAACGCGTTGGACGCCAACCGCTGCCAGATGTACCTGGACGTGAGCCACGACGGGGAGCAGCCTCCGGAATATCCGACGCAGGTGAGCGAGGAGCGCCGCCTGCGATATCCAGTTCGTGTCTCGATTACTACAAGGCTGACGGCAAACGAACTCTCTGGCGCACAGGAAGATAAGCAGTTTGTGGTTGTGGAAGATTGTGGCATCGGGATGGACAACGAGATAATCCAGAAGTACTTCCTTCAGGTGGGGCGCTCCTTTTACGTTACTGACGAGTTCCAGAGGAATTTCAGGTTTGTCCCAACCAGCCGGTTTGGCGTCGGCTTTCTGACGGTTTTTGCGGTTAGCGACCGCGTGGTTGTGGAGACCTTCAAGCCAACTTCACCCCGCCGGGATGGGCCCATCCGATTGACCTTGACCGGCCCCAGAAACTACTCGCTGACGGAACGTGCTGACCGCCGTACGACAGGCACACGGATCGAAGTGATGCTCAAACAGAAGATGGAGCAGGGAGAGTTGACCGACCTCGTAACAGGCTGGTGCCGTCGGGTAGAGTTTCCAATCCTCGTTGATGACCTTGGAAAGGGCTCCACAATTCGCGCCGAACGACCAGAGGACTTCGTCCGCGAAGAGCCAGACATAATCAACTTAGGCGCAAAGTTTGTTATCCGGTGCTTTCCGATTAGTGGGGCAGGAGTTGAAGGGGAACTTTACGTATTCGCCTACGTAGGCGAGAGCGGAGAATCATGGGCTCGCTGGCAATGGGCGAAGGATAAATACCTTACGGCCCACCCGCAGGCATCCATCCCATTAATTCCAGAGGATTCGATGTGTCTGCATGGGATTGCATTGCGGCCAACGTGGCGTACCCACCATGGCTTGCCCTTCTCGATCCGTATTGATGTCAGGCGAGCAGGCTACCCGACTACTCTTGCTCGCCACCACATGGGGAACGAAACACGACCAGATGACTTTTCCCCCGTTCCCCCAGAAGCAGCCAAATGCATCCAAGAGGTGATATCAGAACACCTCGCCACGACCGCGCTTGCCAGATCCCAAGGCGCATGGGAATACAAACAACGTCTCATGGGCGAGTTCCCGGTCCTCGGCTCCCTCTGGAAAGATACGCCTGACACGGTAAGGTTCTTTTTCAATCGCAGCGTCGGACTCAAGTCCGTTGCTGAGTTGGAGGAAAGGGAAACCTTAACTCTTGCGATCCCGGCTGGCTGGTCTATCTACCAGGATTCCCCCGAGGCCGAGAAGTGGACCAACCGCTTGCTATCGCGCATTAGAACCGCGGACGAGGTGCTGATTACCGTCTACGATTTGACGCGCATGTCGAGGCTAAGCAAGACCTCAATATTTGGTAGCCGCAATGTATCAGGGGTGCGTTTCCTCGCGAACAGCGTCCTGGCGTTTATGTTTACCAAGGTCCCGCAGGGCGAGTCTCCCTCTTACATATTCCGCTCGCACATGGGAAGGTTCAGGCTGGTGTGTTTTCCCCGCCCCGAGCCCATCGGCTTCCAGCTTCCTCTGCCTTATGAGATTGTCTTAAATCGCGAGAATATTCTCGTTCAATGGTATTTGAAGGTAAGAGGCGTTTCCGAAGAGGGCCGATTCGGTCTGACCGAAGACAAATTCAAACGCTTGAGCGACCTTCTCATGGACGTCTGCAGGTACCCCGGCCTCCCCGACACTACTTCTAGTCTTGCTACCTACCTAGCCGCCTGGCGTACAATACCTGGTCTGCCCCCCGAACTATACCCGCCGGAAACGTATCTTACCCCTGGGAGATTCGAATTGCAGCCGAGACGACCAAGGAAGCCCCGTCCGCGTCGCCCTCCGCCCCGATTGCGCGAGTAGCGCAGGTCTCCGTCTTTGGGGTCCGCGGTTTTTTCCGGCAATCGCATTCTCCCGTCTTGTGTTCTAGCGCAGTGTTGTCCCGCGTTGCGGGATCGCCCCTTTCTTTCCGATCGATATTTCTTCGTCACCGTGCGACCACCCGAAGAGTGCGCAAAGGTCGTCGAGACTGATTTCCATAACAATCAAGGTCAAAGGAACGAGCCGCGGACCTCAAAAACGGAGGTGCGCGCTACCCGCTGGCAAATGCGGAGGTTCTTCGCTTCGCTCAGAATGACACAAGAAACGAGCTCAGCGCAAAGTTATCCCGCACCCAGCGGGATTACTGCGCGGCACCCGCTGCAAGCTGATCTTCATCCACATCCTCGATCGCGCACCGGGGGTACGTGCATTCAGCCCCAACGGGGCGGACTAGCAAAGCCCAGGCCAACGGCCTGGGTCAGGAAGGTCACCGCATTTCTGGTTGTCAAGCCCCGTAAGGGGTTCCGCAAGGCGGGATGGCCCAGGGCGGCAGCCCTGGGAGACCAGAGGCAGTGAGAGAGTGAGCCCGCCGCGGCGGGCGACAGAAAAAAGCCCCGAGGCAGCAGCAATGGCGCACACATACACTAACCTCCTCATTCATGCTCTCTTCAGCACAAAGGATCGAAGGCCGCTCCTGGACGCACGAATCAAGACCGACCTCTTCTCTTACATGGGCGGAATTATCAGCCAGTTGAAAGGGAAGCCGGTGCTGATCAACGGCCCAAGCGACCACGTCCACTTATTGTTCGTACTCCCCACCACCCTCAGCCTTGCTGACATGATGGAGAAGCTCAAGGCCAATTCTTCCAAGTGGGCCAAGGCCAACTCGCCCCATGGCAGCCTCTTCGCATGGCAGGAAGGCTACACCGCGTTCAGCGTGAGCCAATCCAATCTGGAGAGGGTGAGGGAGTACATTGCGCATCAGGAAGAACACCATCGCAAGCTGACGTATCAGGAAGAGGTCCTGGCGCTGCTCAAGAAACATGGAGTGGAATTTGATCCGCGTTTTGTAGTTTGACGAAAAGGCTCTATCGCCCCTGCCGGGGCTGAGAAATTAACTAAGACTACTTGTCTTTCCCACGGCTGTCGCCGTGGGCCACAATCTATCGGCCCTGACGGGCCTGAGTAAGCGCAGGTGCAAAAGAAGGTCGACGAGGCTGATTTCTATGACAAGCATGGTGAAAGGAACGAGCCGTGGACCTCAAAAACGGAGGTCCCCGCTACCGGCTGGCAAATGCGGAGATTCTTCGCTTCGCTCAGAATGACACAAGAAACGAGCTCAGCGCAGAGTTATCCCGCTGGGCGCGGGATAACTCTGCCCTACCCGCTGCAAGCTGATCTTCATCCACATCCTCGACCGCGCACCGGGGGTGCGTGCATTCAGCCCCAACGGGGCGGACTAGCAAAGCCCAGGCCAACGGCCTGGGTCAGGAAGGTCACCGCCTTTCTGGTTGTCAAGCCCTGAAGGGGCGTGATAAAGACCGTCTGCCTAGCCTCGGCGACCCTCCGCGTGCATCCCGGAGTGCGGTTTCGCCCTTTCAGGGCTTGCGGCCAGACGGGAAGGGGTTCTCGGACCCAGGCCGTTGGCCTGGGCTGTGGTAGCCCGCCCCTCCGGGGCTGGTTTTGGCATCAGCGCAAACTAATTCCGCTCCGGGCGGGATTAGTCTGCCGCTCTCGGCTTTCCGGCGCAATCCTCAAACGCTTTTCTCCCCGGGTCAAAGAGCAGGTGATAGGGAACAGGTTACGGGGAGCAGCGGGTAGCGCAGGGTTATCCCGCGCCCAGCGGGATTACTGTGCGGCGCTTCAAAACGACTCCCTTGTAGGCAGGGGCAAGGGTTATGACCGCCCCCCGATCAGCCGATGCGGCCATGACGCCAGGAGAAAAGCGCTCGGGAATTGTGCCGGAAAGCAAAAAGCCGCCAAGCGATCCCGCCACCTGCTCGCCCGCCGTCTGGGCCTGCCTGCTCGATGAAGAGCCGCGGAGTCTCTGAGGGACGAGACTCCGCGCTACCGGCTAATTTGGACAGCCCCGATGTAAAATCGCCGCTACTCACCCTTGGGTGGCTCGTTGCTGCACGGCCTGGTAACGGGGGACGCCCGTTGATCCTCCCACAGCCTCGATACAGAACGCAGAGCAGGCGTTCCCAATCCGTGCCGCGGTGAGGATATCTTCACCGCTTGCCAGTCCGGCAATGAAGCCCGCATCCCAACAATCGCCCGCGCCTGTCGTATCTACTACATTGGCAGGGAGGGCTGGGACCCGAATGCGGTCGCTGCCTCGGGCAACCAGACAGCCGTCTCGACCCATTTTCAGCACCGCGTTGCGGGCGCCCAAGTTCAGGAGTTGGCCTGCCATTTCTTCCGCCGAGGCCCCCGGGTAAATCGCCTGCAGATCATCAAAGCTGGGGATCACATAGTCGCAGTGAGGCAACATGGCCGCCAAGGGCTCGAGCGTCGGCCCATAACCAAAATCCTCGTCCAAGAAGGTCAGCACGCCCCGCCGTTGCGCCTCCGCCAGCAAGGTTGCCGCGGGCTTGCCGTCCAGTTCCGGCAGAACATACAAATCATGATAGAGGAGAAGATTGGTGGCCAGCACCCGGTCGAGGTCCAGGTCGCTGAGATTGAAAGTCAGGTTGGCGCCGGGGGTATGGATGAACGTCCGGTCGCCGTCGGCGCGCACTCCCACAAACGTGAAGGGTGTCGTGTCGCGCGCCGAAACACGAATGCCGGTCGTGTCCACGCCTAACTTCGCGAGTTCACGTGGAATGAACTCGCCATTAAAATCATCGCCCACCTTGGCGAAGGAACTGACCGGCAAGCCCATGCGAGCTACCGCCGAGGGCATGTTGGCGGCGCCACCGCCTGGCATGATGCGAATCCATTGGGCGGTGACTTGGGGCTGGACGCGCGGCACGGGGTACTGCGGGATGGGCCCGTTCAACAGGTCCACCACCACGGCTCCTACACAGTGGATTCTCTTCATGCTTTCACCAGTTACGGGCCTCCAATCAGACACCGTCTCCGTGTCATTCCGAGCGCAGCGAGGAATCTCGCTCAGCGTGGGGGTGGATCGGAGCGACGACGAATCAGAGCAAGATTCCTCGCTGCGCTCGGAATGACATGAATCTGGGGTGGTTGGCGCCCGATATGCCGCCACCACCCCAACCCTCACTGGCTAGTGAGCCTGCGCCGGGCGCATGCCCGGGCCACTGCCGGGGCATCGTTGCGCGTGTACTGACCGTACTCGACCTTCGCGGCCAGGACTACCGACAGTTGGTTGAGGATCATCTTCGCCTTGGCGTACGTCCATTCGAGGCAATAGGCATCGGAGAAGAAACCAACTTGCTTATTCACCGGCACCATATCCAGCCGCTCTTCCATCACCTGCCGCATCACCGAGGGGAAGAAATTATGCCACCAGCAACCGCACAGCGAAAGATTGGGCAGTTCCCGGCACATCGTACACATCGACTGGTTGGCGTGGCGGCTGGCCAGATGGCACTGGAAGCGAATCTTGGGATAGCGGCTGATCATCTCCGCCAACTGCCCGAGGGTGCGCTGTGACAGCCGGCTGCCTGTCTCGAAGGGTAACGGCTCGGCGGCAAGGCTGAACTGGAAAACGATCTGGTCCGCGTGAGGTTCCAGGGCCTTCAGATAGGCTTCGTTGACGTAGGAGGCGTACACGTCGCGTTCCCAGGGACCAGCGCTCGCCTGCCGCTCGCGTAGAGGCCGGCTTTAGCCGGGCACCTGTTGCGCATCGCGAGGTGCCGCGCTGAAGCGCGCCTCTACGAGAGGCTTTGCGACAGCCTCCCGCGATCACGCTTTTTTCGCTTGTCCCATCAGGGCCTCGACCTCCAGGCGCGTGGGCAGGGAAGGCTGAGCGCCCAATTTGCTCGCTGCCAAAGCCCCGGCACAATTGGCGAAGCGAATGGCATGTTCGAGGTCGTGGCCGGCAGCCAGTTCAACTGTCAGAGCTGCTGTAAATGCATCGCCTGCTCCCGTGGGATCAACAGGGGCAACCTTGCAGGCGGGAAAGTGTTTTGACTTCTTTGCGGTCACCAGCATTGAGCCGTCGCTGCCCAGCTTCAGAACCACTGTCTTTACACCCAAAGCGAGGAGTTTTTCAGCCGCCTCGCGCGCCGAAACTCGTCCGCGAACTTCCTCGCCGGTCAGGTGCGCGAGTTCTGTCTCATTGGGCGAGACAACGTCGGCCAATGTCAATATCTCCATCGGGCAGTACCGGGGCGGACCCGCGTCAAGCACCGTCAATTTGCCGGCCTTCCGACCCAGGCGCAATGCTGCTTCCACAACTTCTAATGGGATTTCCAGCACGGTTGAAAGCGCATCCGCGCGCTCAATGACATCCTTTGCCCGCTCGATGTCGGCGGGTGTCAGGCTGAAGTTTGCGGCTGGGTCAACCGTAATGCAGTTGTTCCCGTTGGGGAAAAGCATGATGAAAGCGCTCCCGGTGGCGCGCACTGGGTCTCGCCGGACGCAGGTAGTGTCAATCCCGTTCGCCACCAACCCCTGAAGCAGGAAGTCTCCGATTATGTCGTTGCCCACTGCACCAACAAGCGAGGTCTTGGCGCCCATTCGCGCCACGGCCACCGCCTGGTTCGCTCCCTTGCCGCCAGGAAAGAATTTGAGATTTGAAACCAACATGGTCTCGCCTTCTCTGGGCAGCCGCTCCGCCTTGACAACCAAATCGAAATTCGTGCTGCCCACAACCACAACCTGAAGATCTTCTGCGCGACGTATCATAGGACTCCCTTGGGGTGCTCGACCCCGGAAGAAACTGCTTCCATCCGGGGGTGGCGCTGACCCCCTTTACATACTGAAGCGGGAGGAGTATTTTATCATTACTGGCAAGAACGGTCTTCCGGAGGTAACTGCGACGGATGAAATGGCGCTGCGTGAAACCGCAGACGACCTTGGCCTGTGGTTCCTTGCCGTCGCTGAGACGCATATAAAAAATCGAGTTCGACTCACATTGATCGCTGGAGTAAGTGGGTCACGTTTCCGATGACTCACACTTCACGGAGGGGATTTCATCATGCCAAAGGCGAAACAAATTACAGCTTGGGTAGAAAACAAGCCCGGAGAACTCGGCCGAATCGCTGAAGCACTGGGCAAGGCGAAGCTGAACATCACAGCATTCTCCGGGTGCAGCACAACCGGTGAGAGTCCCGTTCACCTCCTGGTCAGCAGCCCGGTGAAGGCAAAAAAGGTGTTGGAGGGCCTCGGCATCCGCTGCACCGAAGAGGAGGTCTGGCGCATTACGCTTTCTGACCAACCCGGAAAGCTCGGGGAGGCCGGGGTGCGCCTCGGCGCGGCCAACATTAATGTGGACTATGGTTATGGAAGCGTCGCTGAAGGCGGTAAGAAGGCCGAGATCGTGCTGGCCGTCTCTGATCTCGCGGGCGCCGCAAAGGCCCTGCGCGGTTTGTGATTAGCGTAGGGGCGTCCCTCGTGGGTGGGCAGTAGGCCCGCCCCTACACCAAGATGCAAACGGCTGCGCGTTCGCGCACCAGGTGCGTGTCCGCCCTTCAGACGAACGGGTACCGATTCAGGTCGAGCGCGCGGTCCGCCACTCGCCGCCGCAATTCGATGGTATCCGGTGGCGTGCGCCGCAAGAAGCGCCTTAGCATGGCGAGTTGGGCGCGGAGTGTGTCACCCTCGGCGATGCGCGCCAGTGCGCGGCGCGCCCCGACATCCATGCGGTCGCAGGCATCGTAGATGAACACTCGCGTGGCCGCGACCTCAGCGGCGCACGATTCGGTTCCGCGGGCGGAGAGCTTCTTCAAGGTGCGAAGCAGCAGGCTCTCCATGGCGTAAACATCCATCACCAGGTTGCTGAGCACGCCGATCACTTCCTGCTCTTTTTCGAGCCCCATCAGGAAGCGCTCGACGGCGCTTCCGGCCACCAGCAGCGCCACCTTCTTGGCCCCTTCAACCAGCTTGGTTTCTTCCCCGAGCGGCTGATCGTCCAGCAGTTCCTCCCCCGGCCCCATGCCCAGAATCTCGTCGAGCAGTTTCCGGGCAGCGGGAATCAGCGCGAGCTGGCCCTTCATCGACCGCTTCATGAGCATATCGGTAATCAGCAGCCGGTTGATTTCGTTCGTACCCTCGAAGATGCGGTTCACGCGCTGGTCACGGTAAGTGCGCTCCACTTCATAATCGCTGGAAAAGCCGTAGCCGCCGAAGATCTGGACAGTTTCATCTGTGACGTAGTGCAGGGCTTCGGTTCCCATCACCTTCAGGATGGAGCATTCCACCGCGTACTCTTGCAGGGCTTCCATGATCTGCTTGGGCGCTGCGGGCGCTCCTTGGTCAATTCCCTCGAGCAGGGAATCGATCATGCCCGTCGTCCGATAGGAAATGCTCTCGATGGCGAAGGTGCGTACGATCATCTCGCCCAGCTTTTCCTTGATCAGGCCGAAGTCCGCGATCTTGCGGCCGAAAGCCTCGCGCTCCTTGCCCCACTTCAGGGCTTCGAGCAAGAGGTACTTGCAGGCTCCCACGCAACCCGCCCCGAGTTTCAGCCGCCCCACGTTCAGGATGTTGAAGGCGATCAAGTGGCCCTTGCCGATCTCACCCAAAAGGTTCTCCACGGGAACAGGCACGTTTTCGAGATTCAGGGGCGTGGTGGAAGAACCGCGAATACCCATCTTGTGCTCTTCAGCGCCTGCCGAGACACCCGCGAATCCCCGCTCCACGATGAAGGCGGTGAACTTTTCCCCGTCCACTTTCGCGAACACCACGTACACATCGGCGATGCCGCCGTTGGTCACCCACATCTTGGTGCCATTCAGGATGTAGTGCCTCCCGTCGGGGCTGAGGACCGCCCTGGTCTTGACATTCAAGGCGTCCGAGGCCGAACCTGCTTCACTCAAGGAATACGCACCCACCCACTCGGCGCTGGCCAGCTTCGGCAGGTATTTCTCTTTTTGGGCGTCGGTCCCAAAGAAGACAATGGGCAGAACCCCGATGCCCGCTTGCGCCCCCACCGTCGCCGCCCACGAGCCATTGCGCGCCATCTTCTCCGAAACGATGATGGAAGAAATCTTGTCCAGCTCCAGCCCGCCGAATCTCTGGGGGAGGTCCGTAGAGGAAAGGCCAACCTCCGCGGCTTTCCTCAATAGCTCCCTCAGCACGCCTGGCTTCTTGTCCTCAATCTCCTGAAGGCGAGGGACAATTTCCAGATCGATGAACTCCTGTGCGGTTTGGGCGATCAACTTGTGCTGGTCGGTAGTGTCTTCCGGCGTGAACACGTCCCCGGGAGAACGGGTCTCGATCAGAAAGCTCCCGCCCTTGGGTGCAACTTTACTGGACGCTGCGCTGGTAACCATTTTCTAGTTTCTGATTTCTAGTTTCTGAATTTCTTATTGCAGGTTTTCAAATATCCCTGCTGCTCCCATGCCACCGCCCACGCACATCGTGACCATACCGTACTTGGCGCTTCGCCGCTTCAACTCAGCGAGCAGGGTAGCCGTGAGTTTGGCGCCGGTGCAGCCCAAGGGATGCCCCAGGGCGATGGCGCCGCCATTGACGTTCACTCGTTCGAGGTCCAACTCTGCCAGCTTGATCACCGCAAGCGCCTGGGCCGCGAACGCCTCATTCAATTCGATTACTGCGATATCCGCGAGCTTCAGGCCCGCCAACTTCAGCGCCTTGGGGATGGCGTAAACCGGGCCGATGCCCATCTCCTCCGGCAGGCATCCCGCCGCCGCGAAGCTCACGAACCTGGCCAGCGGTTTCAGTCCTAGCGCCTTCGCCTTCTCCGCCGACATCACCACGGCTGCAGCCGCCCCGTCACTCATCTGCGAGGCGTTCCCCGCCGTAACGGTACCGTGGGCGTGGAACGCAGGCTTCAAATTGGCCAGCGCATCCAGGGAAGTATCAGCCCGCGGTCCCTCGTCGGTGTCGAACCGGATCTTGCGCGTCTGCGGCTTATCCTTGCCGTTCAGGCTGACCTCCACCACCTCGAGCGGAACGATCTCCTCTTGGAATTTGCCTTCCGCAATCGCTGCCAGCGCCCGCTGATGGCTGCGCAGCGCAAACTCATCCTGTTGCGGGCGCGTGATGTGGTGTTTTCGTGCCAGGTTTTCAGCCGTCAACCCCATGCTGAGGTACGCGTCAGGATAATGCTCCACCAGGTAAGGGTTAGGCGCGAAATGATATCCGCCCATGGGAATCATGCTCATGGTTTCCGTGCCGCCGGCAATGACCACCTCGGCGAACCCCGCCATGATGCGTTCGGAAGCGATGGTGATGGCCTGAAGACCCGAGGAGCAGAAGCGATTGATCGTCATCGCCGAACAGCTTACCGGCAGGCCGGCCCTGAGCGAGGCGACGCGCGCCACGTTGTTTCCCTGTTCAGCCTCGGGCATCGCGCAGCCGAGGATCACGTCTTCAACCTCGTTAGGGTCAATCGCCGGGGCCCGCCTCAGGACCTCCTGAATGGCGGCGGCGGCCATGTCATCCGGTCGCGTGTTGCGCAGCGTTCCCCGCGGCGCCTTGCCCACCGCAGTCCGCGCGATGGATACAATTACTGTTTCCTTCATGTTCATCCCCTGACTTATGACATTGGTGATTTGCGATTGGTGATTGGCGATTGCGCGGTTGTTCGCGACGCTTGAAAGATTCGCACCAACTCGTTCACCTCTGCCAGCAGGCTTTCCAGCTTGGATCTTTTGATAATGCCTGCATCGATGATCAATTCCAACCAGAAAGCCGTTTCGTCAGCCTCTTCAACCGTGATCCCGATCTTCGAGATAAAGTCAGCGCGCGACCTGGCCCGGCATGCACTCCGGTAGTTGGCCGCTACCGCTGTTCCCGAGCGGAGAACCTGCCGGCCCAAGATGCGGGCCTCTTCCGTTTTTGGCAGGGCGCGAAACAAGTTGATAACCCGCAGCGCAAACTCTTTAGTCCTCCGCCTCAGGTCTTCAGGACTGGTAATTGTCTGGGAGTTTTTGCCAATCACAAATCACCAATCACCAATCACGAATCACCAATGCCGTCAGTTCCTCAGCGGCTTGCCGTGTTTCAACATGAATTGGATGCGCTCGCTGGTCTTCTTCTGGCCGCAGAGGCTTATGAAGGCCTCCCGTTCCAAATCCAGCAGGTACTGTTCGGAAACGAGCTGTGGCGAAGTGAACTCGCCCCCGCCGGAGAGGATCTTCGCCAATTGAGTTCCGATCACCACGTCATAGTCGGAGATGTACTCGGCGCGGCGCATCAAGTGCAATCCCAGTTTCATTTTGACGAAAGCCGCCTGGCCGAGGACTCGAACGTCCTGGCGCGGCCTGCCCGGACGGTACCCCAAGCGGGCCAAGTCGAGTGCCAACTGCTTGGCGTCTGCGAGCTGCCGGTCGCGGTTCATGCTGATGGAGTCCTTCGCGGAAAGGTAGCCGAGCTTGCGCGCTTCCTCGGCGCTGGAGGAGACCTTGGCCATGCCGATATTCAAAAAGACTTCCTTGACGAATGTAAATGGGTCGGCCTCCGGATCGGCAGGCACGGCATCCATGGCGCGCACTAACATTTCCTTCGTCCCGCCGCCCGCCGGAATCAGGCCCACGCCGAATTCCACCAGACCCAGGTAAGTCTCCGCCGCCGCGCGAACGCGCGTGGCGTGTAGAACCATCTCCGTTCCCCCTCCCAGCGTCAGGCCAAAGGGAGCGGCCACGACGGGTTTGGGCGCATACTTGAGCGCCATGTTGGCGTTCTGGAAGGCGCGCACCGCCCTGTGAAGGTCGTCCCACTCGCCTTCCTGAATCGTCATCAGGACCATCATCAGGTTCGCGCCCACGCAGAAGTTCGCCGCTTGGTTCCCAATCACCATGGCGTCAAAGCCCTCGTTCAAGGTTTTCAGCCCGGAGTGAATCATCTGCACCGTGTCAGCCCCAACGGTGTTCATCTTGGAATGGAACTCGAGGCAGACCACGCCCTCGCCAAGGTCGATGAGGCTTGCGCCGGCATTCTTCCTGATTTCCTTTTTGCGGGCTTTGAGTGACGACAGCAGCAGGACGCCCGGCTTATCTTTGATGTCGCGGAACGCGCCGCTCCCGAAATCGAAGTAGCTACGAGCGCCGTCGCCTGACGCGTAGAAGCTCTTCTTCCCGGTGGCGAGGAGTTTTTCGACCAGGGGGGGTGTTGATCGGCCTGCCTTCTTCCAGGCATCGACGACCTTCTCAATCCCCACCGCATCCCAAAGCTCGAAGACGCCGCACTCCCAGTTGAAACCCCACTTCATGGAATTATCAATGGAGACGATGTCGTCCGAAATCTCCGGCACGCGCATCGCGGTGTAGTGGAACGTATCGAAGAGAACCTTCCGGTAGAACTGCCCGGCGCGCTCAGGTGATTGGCAGAGCGTCCTCACCCGCTCCCGCGTGTCCTCGATATTGCGGGCCATCTCAAGCGAGGGGAACTTCGGCTTCTGGCGCGCGCGATAATCGAAGGTCTTGAAATCGAGCGTGAGAATTTCGCTCTCTTCCCCGCCTTCCCTCCCCTTAACTTTCTTATAAAAGCCTTGTCCGGTTTTCTCTCCCAGCAGCCGGCGCTGCATCATCTGCTCAATAAAATCGGGAAGCTGGAAGAGGTTGCGCCGTTCATCATGGGGCAGCGACTCCGCAAGGTTCTTGACAACCTGCGCCAGGACATCGAGGCCGACGATATCGAGCGTCCGGAAGGTTGCGGACTTCGGCAAGCCCATGGCAGGGCCAGTGAGCGCGTCGATTTCCTCAATCGTGTAGCCATCCTCCTGCATGGCGCGCAGGACGTTCAGGGTTGTGAACGTCCCGATGCGGTTGGCGATGAAATTGGGCGTGTCCTTGGCGATGACGATCCCCTTGCCCAGCACTACCTCGCCGAAGCGCGAGACCGCCTCGACAACCTCTGGCAGCGTCTCGGCGACGGGAATAATCTCCAGCAACTTCAGGTAGCGAGGAGGATTGAAAAAGTGCGTGCCCAGAAAATGCCGCCGCAATTCTGCGCTGAAGCCTTCGAGGATGCTGCCGAGGCTGATGCCCGAGGTGTTGGAACTCACCACCGCACCTGGCGCGCGCACTGCCATAACCTTTTCGAGCAATGTCCGCTTGATGCTGCGGTCTTCCGTCACGGCCTCGATGATCCAGTCACAGTCTTTCAGCCAGGTTAAGTTGTCCTCGAAGTTGCCCAGGGCGATCATCCGAGCGGCCTCCGGGACGAAGAACGCTGCCGGCCGCGACTTCAGCGCCGCCTCGAGCCCGGCTTGCGCAAAGCGGTTGCGAACCTTGGCGTCGCCGAGCGTCAAGCCTTTGGCTTGCTCCTCAGGGGTCAGCTCGGGAGGGACGATATCGAGCAGAACAGAGGGAATTGAAGCGTTGGCAAGATGAGCAGAAAGACGAGCCCCCATCGTTCCTGCGCCTAGTACGGCCACTTTACGAATGTCACGCACGGTTTGCCCCCAAGGATGTCGGCAAGTACCGAACCGGTCATTATGTGGGAGGGATTCACGCGGGGTCAAGGCGCAGAAGGCAGGAGGGAGGAAAAGGGGCTGATTTTTTGGGCGGGAAAGCCTATATTGGGCAGTCGTCCTTCATTGCCACGTTTCATGGAGGTAAACGATGTTCGATGTTGTGACTTTTGGCGAAGCTATGATTCGCCTCGCTCCGCCGCATTTCGAAAGACTGGAGCAAGCCAACTCGCTGGACTTGCGCATTGGCGGCGGCGAGTTGAACGTCGCCGTGGGTGTAAGCCGTTTGGGCCTGAGAAGCACCTGGGTCTCGCGCCTCCCGAAAAACGCGCTGGGAAAGCTAATGGAAAACAGGGTCCGCCAAGCTGGCGTGGACACCTCCAACCTGGTTTGGACCCAGGAGGGAAGAGTGGGGCTTTACTTCGTCGAGTTCGGCGCTGCGCCAAGAGCCAGTTCAGTGCTCTACGATCGGTCGCAGTCCGCCATTAGCGCCGTGCAACTTGGCGAGATCGACTGGAAGAAAGTGTTCCAGGGCGCGAAGTGGTTCCACACCAGTGGCATTACGCCGGCGCTCAGCGATTCGGCGGCCGCTGTTACCTTCGAGGCCTTGAAGGCTGCAAAGCAGGCTGGGGTTACCGTGAGTTTCGATCTGAATTACCGCGGCAAGCTCTGGCCGCCTGATAAAGCACAGGCAGTTCAGGAACCGATGATGGAGTTTGTGGACGTCCTGATAACCACTGAGGAGGACACGAAGGTTGTCTTCAAGATCAAAGCCTCCGGCAAGACCGATGACAAAGGTTTTGCGGAAGTCTCTGCCGAGACTTACAAGGAGGTGGCGCGCCGGCTTCAGGAGAAGTTCAAATTCCAGGCCGTGGCGATCACCTTGCGAGAGAACCCGCTGGTTTGGCGGAACACCTGGACGGCCATTGCCTACCATGATGGGCAATACTTTGACGATGTAAAGTACGAACTCGAAATCGTGGACCGCCTGGGTGGAGGCGATTCCTTCAGCGCCGGGTTCATCTACGGCTATTTAACGAAGAAGTCTTATGCGGACGCCGTCCGTTACGGAAATGCGTTCAGCGCCCTGAAGCATTCTGTACCCGGCGACTTCAATTGGGCAACGCTCCAGGAAGTGGAGAATCTGCTCAAGGGCGCCAGCCTGAGAGTAGCAAGGTAGACCCTGGGGACTGGGTGCTGGGGACTAGGGACTGGGGAGAAGTTCGGTTCTTGTCCCCCAGCCCCTAGCCCCCAGTCCCCAGCCCCTTGATTTGAGAGGTGCAAATGTCCTGGACAAGAGAAAAGGCTCTGGCACTTATTCGTGAGGTTGGACTTATTCCCATCGTTCGCGCGCCCTCACCCGACGACGCCCTGCGTGCCGCGGAAGCCATTATAGAAGGAGGGATAGGAATTGCCGAGATCACCATGACAGTTCCCAATGCCATTCACGTCATGGAGCGCGTGGTGAAGAAGTTCGGGGATAAGGTGCTGCTCGGCGCGGGAACGATCCTCGATCCTGAAAGCTGCCGGGCAGCTCTGCTGGCAGGCGCGGAGTTCATCGTCACACCCTCCCTCAATCCCCAGGTCATCGAAGTGGCGCGCCGGTATAGCAAGGCGTGTTTCCCTGGCGCCCTCACGCCCACCGAAGTCGTTTCGGCATGGCAGTCAGGCGCGGACATGGTGAAAATATTCCCTTGTGGACCCGTGGGCGGGCCCAGCTACATTAAGGCACTAAAAGGCCCATTCCCGCAGATCGATTTCGTCCCCACGGGCGGAGTCAATCTTGAAACCACACCGGAGTTCATCAAGGCTGGGGCAGCGGCAGTGGCGGTGGGCGGAGAACTGGTGAACGTGAAAGTGCTGAAAGAAGGCAAACTGGATGCGGTGGTTGCCAATGCCCGAAAGTTCATCGAAGCTGTCCGCTCCGCCAGGGCATCGCTCGGCCAATAGCAAGGCATGAGGTCCGCGTTGCTCAATTTCGCGCTTGCCGCCGCTATCCTGGGGGGCGCCTGGGTGCTTACCAATTTGTTCGCTCGCGCCATGTACCTTGTTTGTCCAGCCTGCCGGACGCTAAACGCCCGGCGGCGGAGCCAGTGTCGGAAGTGTGGGCAGCTCCTGCGCGCGCATGGCCGTGAAGTCAGAAAGCCCCAATGAATCCGCCTCCCGGACGCTCGCCCTGGGAAGGTTGTCTAATGGCAGGTCAAGAAAACCCGGTCGGGGAGAGGTCAACTGAATGACGAGAGAGGAGCGGCTCGAGGCCATCCGACACCGGCGGGGGGTTTCGGTGCTCATCGTGGGAGGCGGGATTAATGGCGTTGGCCTGCTTCGTGAATTGGCTTTGCAGGGAGTGGACGCGCTTCTGGTGGAAAAATCCGATTTCTGCTCCGGCGCCAGTTCTGCTTCCACGCGCATCATTCACGGTGGGCTACGATACCTCGAAAACGGCGAATTTCGCCTGGTCAAAGAAGCCTTGCGGGAGCGCAACCGGCTGCTCAAAAACGCGCCGCATTATGTAAGGCCTCTCCCCACCACCATTCCAATCTTCAGTTGGGCAGATGGCCTGTTTTCGGCCCTGGGAAAGTTCCTGGGCTTCAGGGTGCGGCCCAGCGATCGAGGAGCCTTGCTGTTCAAAATTGGATTATCCTTGTACGACCTCCTCGCAGGAAATCAAGCGGTCTTACCCGCTCACCAGTTCAAGTCTCGTCATGTTTCCCTGGCCGCGCGCCCTCAGCTCCACCCGGAGATCGTTTGCACCGCAATCTACTACGATGCCTGGATCAGCTATCCCGAACGGCTCTGCCTGGAACTCGTTCTGGATGCAGAGAGCCAAGGTTCAGGCGCGTACGCGTTGAATTATGCACGCCCCAAAGGCGCGAAGGGAGATACGGTTGTCCTGGAAGATGAGATTTCCGGTCGGACACTTGAAATCAAGCCCAGGATCGTGGTGAATGCCAGTGGGGCCTGGATCGATTTCACCAATGGCGCCTTCGGGCGGCAGACTCAATATATCGGCGGCACCAAAGGCTCGCACATCGTGCTTGATCATCCCGAACTGCTGGCCGCGACCAAAGGGCAGATGCTCTATTTTGCCAATGCGGACGGGCGTATCTGCATCTTTTATCCCTTTTATGGGAAAGTGATTGCGGGTTCCACGGACATACCTGTTACGGATCCCGAAACGGCGTTTTGTGAGGAAGATGAGGTGGACTACATCCTGGAGTCCGTGCGCCAGGTTTTCCCCGCCCTCCGGCACCTGCGGGACCGGTCCAACATTGTTTACCGATTCTGTGGAGTCCGCCCACTGCCCCGCAGTGATTCCTCCACTCCGGGAGAGATCAGCCGAGATCATAGCTGCGCGGTTATCCCGGCGGGGAATGGAATTGACTTTCCGGTTTATTCCCTGATCGGCGGGAAGTGGACCACCTTCCGTGCCTTTGGCGAGCAGGTGGCGGACAAGATTCTCAACCACCTGGCAAGGCCACGCCTGACCAGTTCCGCCGATTTGCCCATTGGGGGCGGCAAGGGCTACCCGCAAACGGCGGTGGAGAAGAGTGAATGGCTGGCTTCCCTGGAGCGCAAGACTCGGCTACCAATCGGCCGTTTGACGGCCTTGCTGGACCGGTATGGGACTCGAGCGGAAGGCCTGGCACATTTCATCAGCGCTGGGCCTGACCAGCCGCTGCGTTCGTTGCCCGAATACACCCGGCGCGAAATTCAATTCATGGCGTCGCAGGAGAGCATCGTGCACCTGGATGACCTCGTCTTGAGACGGACCATCATGGCTCTTTTGGGCCAGTTGAGCCTTGATCTGTTAGAGGAGCTGGCTGTCGTGCTGGCGCCGGTGCTGGCATGGTCGCAGGAAATAACCCAGCAGGAAATCGAGCGCACGGTGAAGCTCTTGAGCGAAGTCCACGGCGTAACGCTCAATGACTCAATGAATCAATCACTCAATTCTCTTACCCCATCACCAAGCCGCCATTCACGTTGATGACCGCGCCCGTAATGTAACTGGCTTCTTCCGAGGCCAGGAACGCTATGGTTGCAGCCACTTCTTCGGGCCGGCCGAAACGCCGCATGGGAGTCTGGCTCATCCATTCCTGCTCGCGTCCTGCCATACGCTCGAGGAGTAAATCCGTAAGGATACGCCCCGGGGCCACCGCGTTTGCCGTGATTCCGTAAGGCCCCAGTTCCTTCGTCAAGGAAAAGGTGAAACCTAGAAGTCCCGACTTCGCTGCGGAGTAGTGCGCATGATTGCTCGACCCTGTGTAAGCCGCCTGCGAGGAGACATTGATGATCCGTCCCCAGCGGCGTTCCTTCATCGACGGGATGCACTCGCGCGCGTATCGGAAAGATGCGGTTAAGTTAATAGCCAGAGCTTGTTCCCAATCTTCATCTTTCATATCGACAACAGAAACATCGGTCATCTCGCCGGCGTTGTTCACGAGGATGTCAATCTTCCCCAGCCTCGCGACGGCTTCTTCAACCGATTGCTTAATCGCTCTTGGGTCAAGTACATTGGCTTCAATGGCCAGACCCTGCCCAGCGGTTGACTGGATCTGCTCAACCACTTCGTTAGCCTCTTTGATTCGGCTCCGGCAAAGTACGGCTACGGCGGCGCCCTTGGCAGCCAAGGCCAGACACGTAGCGCGCCCGATGCCACGCGATCCGCCCGTAATTAAAGCGACGCGGCCCGCAAAGCTTCTGTCCGCCGAATTGCTTCTATCCTGGTTGGGTAATTCCATTCTCATAACTCCTGCGGTCAATTGGTTCAGACCCACAGCAACCCACAGATCTCAATTGCTGGCATTCAAATGCAGGCCGGAAGAACCAGCTATTTTCGCTGGTCAGGTGGCGCAGGAAGCGAGAGAGCTTTCCTCTCCTCTTTTGTCTCGACATTGAAGAGCTTGAAATCCGAATAGCGATGCCAGTTGCGATAAATTCGGCCTCTCCAGTCCACGGTGACACTAACTTCTTGCGGGAGCCAGAAGGCGGTGGCAACTTCCTTGAAGGAAACCTCCTTGAAGTGAATCTCTGTAGTCTGTTTCTGCAAGCGGACTTTGGATTGAGGAGCGAGAAGATCGGTACGGAGGCGGACGATTTGAAAGTTTGTGGGATCGATCCACGCCAATCCCTGAAGCAGAATCAACGCAGAGCCCTCATCGGTGCTGAAGCGTTCTTCCGTCCGAGCCCTTTGGGGGTTTTGAGCAAAGGCAATGACGTGCAGGTCTTTTCCGTCGAGGGATTGGCGTCCCAGGTAACGGAAGCCCGCGCCGTCCTGATAGGCAGGATGAAAGAGCAGGGAAACAGAGGCGAAACCCGCCGTGAGCATCAGGCCCTGATCGCTGCCGTGCAGCGCCGCATTAGCGCCCTGCGCCGTAGCGCGATGTTCCTCAATCTCCAAGCCCCACTTATCGGTGGGGGCCAGGAGCAGGTACCGGAAATCCTGATCGAGCGCGCGCGCGACCTTCCCGTCCTTGCCCAGCCGCTCCTGGTGGACCTGCTCGAGTGACACGGTGTTAGGGAAGTTCTTAAAGAAGGATTCGACCCCCTCGCCCACTTTCTTAAGAACAACCTCGAGCTCATCCTGGTTCGGGGCCATACGTATCCCTTCCAACTCTGGCATGTCCGTCACCAGATCCTGAGGCGATTCGGTAAGCACCGACTTCACCTTGCCATAGCCTTTCAAGCTCAGGCGCTGCTTAACCAGGACGTACAGCGTGCGAGCCTCGTTGGGAAGAGTCTTCAGGTCGTGGCCAGCCGTGTATTGATCCATCTCGCGTCCGGCCTCGACATTGTCACCTTCCTCCAGCAGAGCGCGAACCCGCAGAAGCCGCGCTTCGTCACTAGCTCCAGCGTGGGTCGCTCTTTCAAGATACCGGTCGGCGGCTTCCCAATTCTTCTGCGAGATCAGGACGCGACCCATCTCCTGAAGCGCCAGGACACTGTTAGGATCGATCTCCAGAGCCTTCTGAAAGAAGCCCGCCGATCGGCTGGTCTCGCCCCGCCATTCCTCCAGCACGCCCGCAATCAAGGCCGGTTCAGGGCGCTTCGAGGTGGCGGCATCGTTGAGTTTCGTAACTTCCTCAAGCTGCCGGTTTGCGCCTGCCCAGCTTCCGGATTGGAGCAGCGCCAAGGTCAGAAGCAGGCGGCATTCCACGCAACTCGACGCCCCCCCGACACCCTTGGAAAGCAGCGGAACCGCGCGCACCGCATCGTGGCGGTCGATCAGCTCCTCACATCCGCGGGCGAATTCCTTTTCCTTTCGGGCGGCTTCAGCCCCGGAACCCTTCGCGGCATCCTGCCGGAGCCGCGGCGCCAGCGTGTCCACCAGCGTCGCCATGGAAAGCTGATCCGGATTCTCAGTCAATTCTCGCAAGACTAGATCGATGCCACTTGTCTTGTCGCGGGCTCCGAATTCGACCGTCTCATGTGCCGCGGCGTAACCGGACCGGGTGGCGACCAGGTTGACAGTGAGGCGTTTGTACATGTCCGCATTGAGTGTGAAAACGGTCTGGAACTCACCTTGGAGGTTGGTTTTCAGCGCTCGCACGGAGTCCATGCCGGTACCGGCGTCGACGCGAACTGCGACGCCCCCGAGCGGGTCTCCTCTCATGTCTATCGTCCGGCCGAATATGACCCAGTTATGCACAATGTCCCCCGCGTCCACCGCATGCGATAACTCACCCGGCATTTGCTGTGCCCAGGCTACGAGGGGAAAAAGAATCAAGAAGAAGAGGCTGTTTCTAACGCTCACTGAAGAACCTCCGGCTCTGCCCGCGCAGGCTCGCTCGCAAGGGGACTGTGCTCCCTTCCAAGGATACCACCGCCAGAACGGCGATGCAAAACGGCTGCGTCGCGATGAGAATCTAACGATAGTCTCAAGGAGGGCGGGCGGCGCAGACCCGCCGCGGCGGGACTCGGTCAATGTCTGGCTGCTTCAGCAGGCCGCGTTTGAGGGGATTGTTGTGCATGTAATTCAACTTCTCCTCCCGCTTCTTGGAGCTTCAGATGTTCGTATCATAGAACCAATCGATATGCCATCCCTGCTATAATTAATACTTAGGTTCGGGGAGCGAGGTCGAATCCCGATCTGATCGGGATGCGGCCCCGATATTTTTTTCTCCGGGAAGACTGCTGGAGATGAAGCAAATCCTTTTGACCAATGACGACGGAATCCAGGCGCCGGGGCTGAAGTCTTTGGAAGAGGGCTTGGCGACGATAGGCGAAGTCACCGTGGTAGCGCCGGACAGGGAGATGAGCGGCGCCAGCCAGTCCATCAGCGTGCACGCGCCGCTGCGCGTTCGTCAGCTTGATGAGCGGCATTACGCTGTGTCAGGCACACCCGCTGACACCGTCATTATCGCTCTCTACCACCTCCTTCCGCAGAAGCCCAATCTCGTAATTTCCGGCATCAACCCGGGCGGCAACCTGGGGGAAAGCGTGGTTTACTCGGGCACCGTGGCGGCAGCCATGGAGGCGGTGCTGCACGGTGTGCCGGCGATCGCAATATCCCTGGCCACGCGCAAGCACCTGGATTTTTCCAGCGCCGCCACATTCGCCGCCCAACTGGCTGCAAAGGTCCTGGAAGAAGGCTTGCCCGAGGGCGTGATGCTTAACGTGAACGTCCCGCGCGGCGAAGTGTCCGGCGTACGTCTGACGCGCCAAAGCCAGAAGATTTCGCAGAACCTGGTGCTGGAAAAGAAGGACCCGCGCGGCCGCCCCTATTATTGGCTTGATGAAACAGTGGAACTTAGTGAGGTCGAGCCGGATTCCGACTATGCCGCCATCCTCGCCCACCAGGTTTCCGTTACCCCCCTGCACGTTGACCGCACACATTACCCCAGCCTCAATCACCTTTCCCGCTGGCTGCCCGCCCTACAGGTGGCCGTGGGCAGGTAGCGAGGAGCTGTTTTTTTTGACAACAGCAACCCTGGGGAAATAGAATTAGTTTCTTGAGGGGATTTCGAGACATCAACTCAAAAGATGACTGTTTGCTGCAACGCGTCGTCTCAACGTTGCTCAGGTCGCAGGAAGGCTGACCGACTGCGCAGCAGGGATGGCTTTAATCTGTTGGGGCTTCCTCCATGGCCCAGATTTTTCATCGCAGCACCAATACCATCTCGCGCGTGAGTATCTATGGGGCGGTATTTGTCGTCGCCGCTCTCTGCTACCTTGGGTGGGCCATCACCCAATCACCCTACTTCACCGACGTCAACGTTGCCCGGCAACAACCGGTGCCTTTCAGCCACAAACATCACGTGACCGATGACGGGATTGATTGCCGCTACTGTCACACCTCCGTTGAAAAATCATCCTTCGCCGGCATTCCCTCAACCCATATCTGCATGAGCTGTCATTCGAAGCTATGGGTTAACAGCCCGATGCTGGAACCCGTGCGCCTGAGTTACGAGACCGACAAGTCGCTCGAGTGGACGCGGGTCAACGCGCTTCCCGACTTTGCGTATTTTGACCACAGTATTCACATCCATAAGGGCGTTGGGTGTACCACGTGCCATGGCCCGGTTGGAGACATGCCTCTCACCTGGCGAGCCAACACGCTTTACATGCGCTGGTGTATTGATTGCCATAAACACCCGGAGCGTTACGTCAGGCGACGCGAGGATGTTTTCAAGGCCGATTACAAACCGCCCAAGGACCAGCTCGCCCTGGGGCGACAACTGGTGAAGGAATACAAGATTAAGGATGCGCGGCAACTGACTGACTGTTACACATGCCACAGGTAAGCTGTAAGGGCGGAAAAAGTTAATGGCGGATAGAGAGAACGCAATGCGGGCTCACGATCTGGTCAAGCACGTAGCGCCGGTCCCGCACGCGGCGGGACCGGCACCTGCCGCCCCTTCTCCCGCGACTGCGGGATCAGGGCAGGCTCTAAAGGTCGGCGCTACATCAGTCGCGAATGACGCCAAGAAGCGGTTTTGGCGCGGCCTGGACGAACTGGCGGAGACTCAGGAGTACAAGGACTTCCTTCGTCACGAATATCCGTACGGGGCCGTCAGCGAAGTCAACACCCTCGGACGCCGCGATGTTCTCAAGCTGATGGCCGCGTCCGCTGCTTTTGCGGGCCTTACCGCGTGCACGAGGCTCCCCACCGAGAAAATCGTCCCATACGCTCAACAGGCGCCTGAGGAGTTCATTCCGGGCAAACCGCTCTTCTACGCTACCGCCATGCCTTTCAGTGGTGTGGGCACGGGACTGCTGGTGGAAAGCCACATGGGCCGCCCCACGAAGGTCGAGGGGAATCCCGGCCACCCGGCCAGCCTTGGGGCCGCCGATATCTTCGCGCAAGCTTCTGTGCTCGGCCTCTACGATCCGGATCGCTCGCAGGTGGCCATCCGCAACGGCCGGATTGGGAGTTGGAGCGCATTCCTCACGGCAATGGATGAGCTTCGGCTGCAGCTCGCCGCCAACAAGGGAGCAGGGTTCCGGCTGTTGACGGAGACTGTCACTTCGCCGGCGCTCGCGGACCAGATTCATGCTCTTCTGACTCAGTTCCCATCCGCCAAATGGCATCAATTTGAGCCCTGCGGACGCGACGCCGCGCGCGAGGGCTCGCGCCTGGCTTTCGGTGAGTACGTCAGCACGGTCTATAGATTTGACCGGGCAGACGTAGTCCTTTCTCTCGATTCCGACTTCCTCTCCTCAGGGCCCGGCAGTCTGCGTTACGCGCATGACTTTGCCGGCAAGCGACGGATTTCCGACCCTCAATCGACGATGAACCGGCTGTACGTTGTGGAGAGCACCCCCTCGGCTACCGGAGCCATGGCGGACCATCGGCTGCCCCTGCGGGCTTCAGACGTGGAAGCTTTTGCCTGCATGGTTGCGGAAGGGCTGGGAGTCAAAGCGCTGGTGGGAGCACAAACAAGGTTTCCCAATCTTCCTTCCGATTGGGTCGGCGCGCTCGTCCGTGATCTTCAGAATCACCACGGGGCGAGTTTGGTGGTCGCAGGCGATCAGCAGCCGCCCGTCGTGCACGCGCTGGCGCACGCCGTGAATGAAGCGCTGGGGAACGTGGGCAAGACCGTTTACTACACGGCGCCCATCGAGGCAAACCCGGTCAATCAACTCCAATCCCTGCGCGACCTGGTTTCAGAGATCGAAGCCGGCCAAGTCGATGTGCTGGTGATGCTGGGCGGCAACCCGGTTTTCACTGCCCCTGCGGACGTGCAATTTCGAGAGAAGCTTCTCCAGGTTGGCCTGCGAATCCATCTCGGACAGCACGAAGACGAGACCGCTGAACTCTGCCATTGGCACATCCCCGAGGCACATTATCTCGAGTCGTGGGGCGATGTCCGGGCCTTCGACGGGACCGTAAGCATCATCCAGCCGCTCATTGCCCCGCTTTACGAGGGCAAGTCCCCGCACGAGCTGCTTTCGGTGCTCCTGGGCCAGGCAGGCGGGCAAGCCCACGCCGTTCTCCAGGACTATTGGAAACGCCAGACGCCTGGTGCGAATTTTGAAGCGACCTGGAAATCCTGGCTCAACGACGGAGTGGTTGCCGGGACGGCTTTGCCTCCCAAGCTAGTGAAGCTCGTGCCCGATTTCCGCGCACGGCTCTCTCAGAACGCGGCCGCCGGCCACACTCAGAGCCGCGGCCTTGAAATCATCTTCCGACCAGACCCCGCAATTTGGGACGGGCGGTTTGCTAACAATGGCTGGCTCCAGGAATTGCCGAAGCCGCTGAGCAAGCTCACCTGGGATAACGCGGCCATGCTCAGCCTGGCCACCGCGGAGCGCCTTGGGGTGAAGAACGGGGAGGTGGTGAAACTCCGCTTCGAAGGTCGCGAAGTCCAAGCCCCTATCTGGGTCATGCCGGGTCACGCGGATGAGTCTGTCACGGCGCACCTGGGCTACGGGCGAAGGCGGGCGGGCAAAGTGGGCTCGGGGATCGGGTTCAACGCCTACGCGATTCGCCCCGCGAGCGCGCCGTGGTTTGGCTCCGGGCTTGAAATCGCGAAGACCGGCGACAAGTACAGTCTGGCGACCACGCAGCATCACCACATCATCACCGGTCAGAACCAGAAGAAAGAAGAAGAGGAAAGCGTTGCGGCGGCCCGGCGAGACCTTGTGAGGGTTGCCGCAATCGAGGAGTATCGGAAGAACCCGGATTTTGCCAAGGACCCGGAGGAACAGACCACGCATGCCCCCTCGCTTTATCCCGGCTTTAAGGACGAGGGATACTCCTGGGGCATGGCGATCGATCTGAATAGCTGCACCGGCTGCAACGCCTGTGTGGTGGCATGCCAGTCTGAAAACAACATCCCGGTGGTCGGCAAGGACCAGGTGGCGCGGGGCCGCGAGATGCACTGGATCCGCGTGGATACCTACTTCCGCGGCGCTCTGGAGAATCCGGAGACTTACCACCAAATCGTACTGTGCATGCAGTGCGAGAACGCCCCCTGCGAATCCGTCTGTCCAGTGGGCGCCACGGTCCACAGCCCCGAGGGTCTTAATGAAATGGTTTACAACCGCTGCGTGGGCACGCGGTATTGCTCCAACAACTGCCCCTACAAGGTAAGGCGCTTCAACTTCAAACTCTTTCAGGATTGGACGACGCCCAGCTTGGTCCCCATGCGGAATCCGAACGTGACGGTCCGGAGCCGGGGGGTGATGGAGAAGTGCACTTACTGCATCCAGCGCATCAACGCAAAAAAGATCGAGGCGGAAGAGCAGAACCGCGAAGTGCGCGATGTAGAAATCCTCACGGCGTGCCAGCAAACCTGCCCTACGCAGGCCATTGTTTTCGGAAACATCAAGGATCCAAACAGCCGCGTATCCAAGCTGAGAGCGCAATCCAGAAACTACGCGCTGTTGACGGATTTGAACACGCGACCACGGACCACTTATTTGGCCAGGCTGCGAAACCCCAACCCGGAGATCAAGGAGTAATCGTTGAGCCCCGACGCACCAGACAAGACAGCCGCCGCTCAGCCGGCTAGTCCCTTTCTTGGGCCCGGCCATTCCTACGCGTCGGTCACCGACAAGATCAGCTCCATTGTCTTGGTGGAAGGCACGAGGAAGGGCTGGTTGGCGGGGTTTGCCATCGCCTTTGCACTCTTCATGCTCTTCAACATGGCGGTGGCTTACCTGCTTTACGTCGGCGTTGGCATCTGGGGAATCAACATCCCCATTGCCTGGGGATTTGCCATTGTCAATTTTGTTTGGTGGATCGGAATCGGTCACGCAGGGACGCTGATCTCAGCCTTCCTGCTGTTGATGCGCCAAGCCTGGCGGCAGTCTATCAACCGCTTTGCCGAGGCGATGACGCTGTTCGCAGTTGCCTGCGCGGGGATGTTCCCACTCCTGCATATGGGCCGCCCGTGGCTGTTTTACTGGCTGGTGCCCTACCCCGACACGATGGGAACCTGGCCGCAATTCCGCAGCCCGCTGGTTTGGGACGTCTTCGCGGTATCCACGTACGCAACTATTTCGCTCCTCTTCTGGTTTGTGGGGTTGATTCCCGATCTAGCCACGATGCGCGATCGCGCCAAGCAGCGCCTGGCTAAAGTCGCCTACGGCGTGTTAGCCATGGGGTGGCGCGGCTCGGCTGTTCACTGGCGCAATTATGAAATGGCTTCCTTGCTGCTCGCGGGGCTCGCCACGCCGCTGGTTGTCTCCGTCCACACGGTCGTAAGCTTTGATTTCGCCATTGCCATTGTACCCGGCTGGCACAGCACCATTTTCCCGCCCTATTTTGTTGCGGGCGCCATTTATTCGGGCTTCGCCATGGTGTTAACGCTGGCAATCCCGCTCCGATATTTCTACAAGCTTGAGGACTTCGTCACCGAACGCCATCTGGACAACATGGGGAAAATGCTGCTGGCGACGGGCTTGATCGTGGCCTACGGCTACGTGATGGAGACGTTTTCGGCCTTTTACAGTGGGAACCAGTACGAGAAGTTCATGATTATGAATCGCATGACCGGCCCTTATGCTCCTGTCTATTGGATCCTCATCACGTGCAATATTGCCGTCCCATTGACCTTGCTGTGGTCCTCACGGATCCGGAGAAACGTGCTGGCGCTTTTCTTGATTTCGCTGGTGATCCAAACCGGGATGTGGCTGGAGCGCTTTGTCATCGTCGTAACCAGTTTGCATCGCGATTTCATGCCCTCTGCCTGGGGGATGTACTACCCGACGATATGGGACTGGGCGACTTTTATTGGAACTATCGGCCTGTTCTTCACCTTGTTCCTGCTTTTCATCCGCTACCTGCCGATGATTTCGATCTTCGAGATGCGGGAACTGGTGCACAAGACGGCGGAGGAGAAAGCTTAGCGAATTGAATCATTGATTCAGTGAGTCATTGATTCATTGAACGACATGAAGCGACACGCAATTTACGGCCTGTTGGCCGAATTCGAAAACTCGGAAGACCTGCTCAGTGCTGCCCAGGGCGCGCACGAAGCGGGATACCGCGGGTTGGATGCGTTCTCACCGTTTCCCATCGAGGGATTGGCGGATGCGGTGGGTTTTCGCAGCACGCGCGTCCCGCTCCTCTGCCTGGTGGGAGGACTCATCGGATGTCTTGGGGGCTTCTTCCTTCAATACTGGCCGAACGTTTTCGGCTATCCCCTGGACATCGGTGGCAAGCCTTACAATAGCTGGCCTAATTTCATCCCCATTACTTTTGAGCTGACGATTCTCTGCGCGGGTCTGGCGACTGTATTGGGAATGCTGGCGCTCAATGGATTGCCCACTCCCTATCATCCGGTCTTTAACGTCCCCCGTTTCGAGCTGGCCACGCGGAACCGGTTCTTCCTGTGCATCAAGGCGTGGGATCCGAATTTCGATTTGCAAAAGACCAAGGAGTTTTTGGCGACCCTGAAAGCCAAAGAGGTTTCAGAGATTGAGTCGTAATAGGACGCTGAAAAACCTGTGTAGCCTGTCATTCCGAGGAGTCCGTCAGCAGACGGACGACGAGGAATCTCGCAAGTCCTCTGTTTCCGGAGCGAGATTCCTCGCTTCGCTCGGAATGACAACGTTCATGAGGGTTTTTCAGCATCCTGCTAAGATTTCATTCAGCGCTGCTCTGCGCTGGGTTTGTGTCGGTCTCTGCGGATTGTTCCTGTTCGGGTGCCGGCTGGACATGCACGTGCAACCAAAGTACAAGCCGCTCGACCCCAGCAACTTCTTTGACGACGGCAGGTCCGCGCGGCCGGAAGTTCCAGGTACCGTGGCGCACGGGCATTTACGCGCCGACGACCTTCTGTTTACAGGGAAGGTGAATGGGGAGCCGGCTGATGCCTTTCCATTCCCCGTCACGCGCGAGGTCCTGGAGCGCGGCCGCGAGCGATACAACATTTACTGCTCGCCCTGTCACGACTACACGGGCAGTGGACGGGGTATGGTCGTCCAAAGAGGGTTCCCGCCTCCGCCTTCTTATCACCTTGAGCGATTGGTGAAGGCCCCGGCGGGGCATTTCTTTGAGGTCATGACCAACGGTTATGGGGCCATGTATAGTTACGCGTCGCGGGTGACTCCGGAGGATCGTTGGGCCATCGTCGCTTACATTCGGGCCCTCCAGTTGAGCCAGCATGCGACGCTGGAGGATGTGCCACCACAAGAAAGGGAGCATTTGACGGAACAGGCTAAATGAATTCGACGGAATCCATCCAAACCGGTCTGGGCCGCTTCCAGAGGGGTTCGCTGGTCGTCGGCCTGCTGGCCCTGACGGTCTGTTTCGCCGGGGCATCCCACAGCCCTGTGCAGTTCTTCCGCTCTTACCTGCTGGCGTTTGTGTTCTGGGTCGGTGTGGCGCTCGGCTGCACCGCCATTTTGATGTTGCACCACATGGTGGGTGGGAGGTGGGGCTTTCTGCTGCGCCGCCTGCTCGAATCGGGGACACGAACATTCTATTTGATGGCCGTTTTGGCGCTGCCTCTACTGTTCGGCCTGCGCCTCCTTTATAGTTGGGCGGATCCGGAGAAAGTCAGGCTGGACCCCATCCTGCAATACAAGCAGCCTTACTTGAACGTTCCGTTTTTCATTCTCCGGACGGTGATTTACTTTATCGCTTGGATCGCGCTGGCCTACTTCCTCAACAAGTGGTCCCGGGAGCAGGACGAGACCGCGAACCCCCACCTGGCGAAGCGCCTCCAGAACCTCAGCGGGCCCGGCATGGTCATTTACGGGCTGACCGTCACCTTCGCGTCGATTGACTGGGTAATGTCGCTCGAACCCCGGTGGTTCTCGACGATCTATGGCATGATCTTCATGGTCACGCAAGCGTTGGCGGCGATGTCCATCGTGACCATTGCCGTCATCCTGCTTTCAACCCAGAAGCCTCTCTCAGGCCTCGTTTCCAGGCGGGTCCTGAATGACTTTGGGAACCTGCTCCTGACCTTCACCATGCTCTGGGCGTACCTCTCTTTCTCACAGTACCTCATCATCTGGTCGGGGAACCTTCAGGATGAGATCCCCTGGTACGTCAGCCGCGCCTCGGGTGGATGGGCCTGGGTGGCGATGGCACTCATCGTCTTTCACTTTGCCGTACCCTTTCTTCTGCTCTTATCCCGCTTTGTAACACGCAGGACGCTATGGCTGGGAATCGTTGCTGCCATTCAAATCGTCATGAGCGTGATTGACATCTTCTGGCTCACGGTGCCTGCCTACGAGCGCTCAGGTCCCCAGTTTCACTGGATGGACTGGGCGGCGATTCTGGGCATCGGCGGCGTCTGGATTTGGCGATTCACCGCAGGTCTGAAAGGCAGGCCGCTGCTGCCACTTCACGATCCCCAAATGGAGGGCATAGGTCACCATGAATAGGAGCAGGGGGCCTCGCGACCAGCTCAGGCGCGGCCACGAAACAAGCGATGCCAATATCCGCAATTTAGTTATTTTTGGTGTCGGCTTGTGTTGTCTGGTCATCGCAGGTCTCCTCGTCAGTGGAGGTGTGTTCCATTACTTTGTCGGGCATCAGGGATTAGGTCCTCCGGCGTCACCATTCGAGAATGTTCGGATGCTGCCACCCGAGCCGCGCTTGCAAGTTTCTGCGCCGAAGGACCTCAAGCAGTACAAGGCGGCGCAGGAAGAAATCCTGAATAACTACGGGTGGGTCGATCAGAAAGCTGGTATTGTGAGGATTCCGATTGACCGGGCGATGGATATCCTGGTTCAGATTGATAGGGTGCAACACCGTCCTGGGGTGAAGAGGCGAGGGGATGAATTTGATGGCGACCGCTAATCACTGGAGAAGGTTTCGGCTGTGCGTTCAACGCGAGGGGCATGGCTTTGCTTGGCGGCGGTGGATGGGTTTATTGCTAGGGTTTCTCGCCGTTTGTGGAGCGCCAGGCGCCCGCGCGGACAATTCGAAGATCCTCCCGTCCCTCCTCCAAGGAATCGGCATCGACCAGAGGCTGAATGAACAGGTCCCTCTCGATTTGCAGTTTCGGGACGAGGCAGGCAAGACGGTGACGCTGGGCGATTACTTCGGCAAGAAGCCGGTCATCCTCTCCCTGGTTTATTTCGGTTGTCCCATGCTTTGCACCATGGCTGAGAATGGCTTGCTGCACAGCTTGCAGGAAGTCAAGTTCAGCGTGGGAGACCAGTTTGACGTTTTAACGGTGAGCTTCGACCCGAACGACAACGCTGAACTTGCCGCAGCCAAGAAGGCGGTTTACGTCGGCCTTTACGGGCGCCAGGGAGCCGACCGAGGCTGGCACTTTCTTACCGGAGATGAAGCCTCGATCCAGCAACTCACCAGGGCGGTGGGGTTCCGGTACAAATACGACGCCCAGGCCAAGCAGTACGTTCATGCCACGGGGATCATGGTGCTTACCCCCAAAGGCAAAATCGCCCGCTACTTCTACGGGATTTACTATCCTTCGCGCGACCTGCGCCTGGGCTTGGTCGAGGCGTCCGCGAACAAGATTGGCTCGCCGGTTGATGAAGTGCTGTTGTTTTGCTGCCGGTACGATCCCGCTACCGGCAGGTACGGCATGGTTATTTCGCGCCTTATCCAGATTTCGGGGCTGATAACCGTCCTTTGCATTGGAGGGCTGATACTGGCGCTCTCCAGGAGCCGGAAGCCGGCTAGCTTGTGATGATTTTTGCCGTTCGATTCTGTTCGATGTCTCGCACCCACTTGCAGTTGGTCAACTTTTGACCTTCGACTTTTGACTTGTTGAACTGAAGGTGACTGAGGAGAATGTGGCAAGGGTTCCCAATACGGCCTGAGCAAGCCTCCACCATCGCGCGCGGAGTCGATCATCTTTACTATTTCCTGACTGCGGTTGATTTGTTTTTCACCGCCGTCATCTTCCTGACCGTATTCTATTTCGCCCTCCGATACCGGCGCCGGTCCGAAAAAGAAAAGGCCACCCAGGTCGAAGGGAGCCTCCCGCTCGAAGTGCTGTGGACCTTCATTCCGCTGGTCTTCGTTGTGGTGACCTTCCTTTGGGGGACGAATCTCTACATCCGAAACTCCCGTCCGCCCGAAGCGTCCATGGAGATTTTTGTCATCGGGAAGCAATGGATGTGGAAGCTCCAGCATCCCGAAGGCCCGATGGAAATCAATGAGCTGCACGTGCCTGTCGACCGCCCCATCAAGTTGACCATGACCTCCGAGGACGTCATTCACAATTTCTATGTCCCCGCCTTCCGCGTTCAAAAAGACGTGGTGCCGGGAATGTACACCAGCATCTGGTTTCAGGCGACCAAGACGGGCCGATACCATTTCTTCTGCAATTCATACTGTGGCACAAATCACGCCCTCATGGGCGGGTACGTGACCGTCATGAAGCCGGGTGACTACGAGCAGTGGCTTAGTGGCGGCATCCGCGGGGAATCGATGGTTTCCGCAGGCGCCAAGCTTTACGAACAACTGGCCTGCATCACTTGCCATGGAACCGGCAAGGGCCCGCCGTTTGTGGATCTCTTCGGGAAGCCCGTGAAACTAAGTAACGGGGCGACGGTGATTGCCGACGAGGCTTACATCCGGGAGTCGATTCTTTACCCTTCGGCGAAAATCGTGGCCGGATATCAGCCCATCATGCCCACCTACAAAGGCCAGGTCTCTGAGGAGCAATTATTGCAGCTTATGGCTTACATCAAGTCTCTGAGCTCCGTGGAGGGGAAGGTAGCAAAGTGATGGGAACGGCAGCGGTTGAAACAGGGATCGAACCTCGCGTCCATTATCTGAACGCCAGCTACGGCATCAAGTCATGGCTGCTGACCACGGACCACAAACGCATCGCCTTACTCTATCTTGCCTCGATTACCTTTTTCTTCTTTATCGGCGGGTCAGCCGCAGTGCTGATGCGTCTGAACCTGATTGAGCCCCAGGGCGCCCTACTCGAACCGGCAACCTACAACAAGCTGTTCAGTATGCACGGAATCATCATGGTCTTCCTCTTTATGATCCCCTCCATTCCGGCGGTGCTGGGGAATTTTCTCGTCCCCATGATGATCGGGGCACGCGACCTGGCTTTCCCCAGGCTCAATCTTCTGAGCTGGTACGTTTTCATGGTGGGCGGGTGTTTCACGCTTTATGCCGTGATTGCCGGCGGAGTCGATACGGGCTGGACATTCTACACGCCGCTGAGCACCACGTATTCAAATACCAATGTAATTTCTGCGGCACTCGGCGTGTTTATCGCCGGCTTCTCCTCCATCCTGACCGGGCTGAACTTCATCGTCACCATCCACAAGATGCGCGCCCCCGGGCTCACATGGTTCCGGCTGCCGCTTTTTCTCTGGGCGATCTATGCCACCAGCGTCATTCAGATCCTCGGGACGCCGGTCCTGGCGATCAGTATCGTACTGGTCGCCCTGGAGCGGCTCATCCATGTGGGGGTCTTCGATCCGGCCGTGGGAGGGGATCCGATCCTCTTTCAGCACTTGTTCTGGTTCTACTCACACCCCGCGGTCTACATCATGATCCTGCCTTCCATGGGCGTCATCAGTGAGCTGGTCACCGCATTCTCCAAGAAACGGATCTTCGGTTACAAGTTCATCGCCTTTTCAAGCGTTGCCATCGCCGCGATTTCCTTCCTGGTTTGGGGTCACCACATGTTCGTCGCGGGACAATCTGTTTACGCGGGGATTGTATTCTCCGCGCTCAGCTTCGCGGTCGCCATTCCCTCCGCCATCAAGGTTTTCAACTGGACCGCCACGCTTTACAAAGGCTCGGTCTCCTACCAGGCGCCGATGCTCTATGCCATTGGCTTCATCGGGCTCTTCACGATGGGTGGATTGACCGGCCTGTTCCTCGCCACGCTGGCCGTTGACGTGCACGTCCACGCCACTTATTTCGTGGTGGCTCACTTCCACTACATCATGGTGGGTGGCGCGGTGATGGGTTACATGGGCGGCATTCATTTTTGGTGGCCCAAGATCACCGGACGCATGTATCCGGATGGATGGGCAAGATTGGCGGCGGCAATCATTTTCATTGGCTTTAACCTGACTTTCTTCCCTCAGTACATGCTCGGCTACCTTGGCATGCCGCGCCGCTACGCCATCTATGCGCCGGAATTCCAGGTGCTGAACGTGATGTCCTCCGCCGGCGCATCGGTCCTGGGCGTGGGTTACCTGCTCCCCCTGGTTTACCTGGTCTGGTCGATGCGCTACGGACCTGTTGCCGGGCCCAACCCCTGGGGCGCCAAAGGCCTGGAATGGCAGACGCCCTCTCCGCCTCCGACTGAGAATTTCGAGGAAACACCCATTGTCACGGAGGAAGCTTACGCGTACGGAACGGAGGAGACCCAAGTTGCGTAGCAGCAACACCGCTCTGGCAGAACAATTCGACGATCTCGAACAGCAGCACGAAGCCTCCAGCCTTGGGATGTGGGTATTCCTGGCTACGGAGGTCATGTTTTTTGGCGGCTTGTTCACGGCCTATATTATTTTCCGCAACCTTTATTTGCCCGCCTTCGAAGCTGGTAGCCGTCTGCTGGACGTCCGCATTGGAGCCTTCAATACAGCGGTATTGCTGTGCAGCAGCTTGACCATGGCGCTGGCCGTTCGCGCTGCCCAACTGGGGAGAAAGGGGGCGCTCATAACCTTTTTGCTGCTTACCTTGCTTTTGGGACTGACGTTCGTCGGTGTCAAACTCGCCTTGGAATGGAGGCACGACTACCTCGAAGGGCTGGTGCCTGGGGTGAACTGGACTTTTGATGGGCCTGACTCGCGACACCTGGAATTGTTCTTCTGCTTTTACTTCTTCATGACCGGCGTCCACGCCCTGCACATGGTGATTGGCGTCGGAGTCCTCACGGTACTCATCATCATGGCTTGGCGGGGGAAGTTCTCACCGCAGCGCTACAACACCGTTGAGATGTCGGGCCTCTACTGGCACTTCGTGGACATCGTCTGGATTTTCCTCTTTCCTTTACTGTATTTGATCGGGGGGCGCTACTGATGTCGGGCCACGTTGTTCCCAAGAAGCTCTATATCCTGGTTTTCGCTGCACTGATCGTGTTTACCGGCCTCACCACAGGTGTCGCGTTCATTAACCTGGGCAAATGGAACACCGTCGCGGCGCTCGTGATTGCCGTTTGCAAGGCCTCGCTGGTAGTCCTTTTCTTCATGCACCTTCGGTGGAGTTCTAACCTCCTGCGGATCGTGGTCGCCTCCTCCCTCCTCTGGCTCGCCATCCTGATCGGCTTGACCCTCAGCGACGTGTTCACCCGCGATTGGACGCCCGTCCCTTCCAATTGGGAAGCCCAGATTCAGCAAGATGTGCGCTAGGCGCAAGGTCCCCGAATTCCGCGCAACAAGGTCTCAGGGTGTTCAGGCCCGGAGGGCCGCAAGAAGGTGTGAAAGAATCGGACTGGCCATTTGTAGCGGCGCTCTATGAGCGCCGAAGTCATTGATTCTAAAATGCGCCGGTCATAGGCCACGGCTGTCCAAATTAGCGAACGCTTCGAATGGTCAACGCGGCTCTGCCGCCGGCTGTGCGGAAAGCCTCTGGCTTTCCGGCTAGACCCGCCCCATACTTCCTCCTGCGCGCAGGCTGGAAGGCTCAGCCTTCCAGCCTGCGCGCAGGAGGTTGGTTAGTGAACCAGCGCCACGGAAAGGCGAAGCCTTTCCGCACAGCCGGCGGCAGAGCCGCTGGTTACCGCCCGCCTAATTGAGTGCAATTTGGACAGGCTTGGTCATAGACCACCGCATCAGCGCGATTTTTTCACACGTTCCAAGCCCTGGGACCCCGGCCCGCCGCAATAAACCCGTAGCCCCGGCAGGGGCGTAAGAGTCTGCACAGTCGAAGCTTCTTTCGCCCCTTCCGGGGCTCACTCCCGTGGCGCGACCCCAACCCAGGGCTTGCGCCCTGGCCTAAATTCTCCCGCCCCTAACGGGGCTAGGTCGGTGGAATCCCGGTCGCTGCGGTTGGTCTTTCTGACGCGAGTTTCCGTCAGTAAGAACTGGCATCGCTGGTCGCGAAGATATAGCGGTCATGAAGGGACGGACGCGACAACCTGGACATGCGATCAATCTACCCCCGGTGCGGTGCCGAGGCAACAAAGAACCGAGGCCGCGAGCGCTCGCGGACGCGAAGAACCGCGGACCTCACACGCCGGAGGTCCGCGCTACTTCCTCCGCGCCGAGCGTGGCGAACCGGCCACGCAGGCGCGCCATGTGGTTTGCTTTCCAGGCGCTGGTGCCTTGCCTCGCCGTTTATGGTATAACCAACCCTGACTCTGGAGGTGCCTATGGGTGAAGAACAGCCTCAGGGAGCGACGGGCAAGCTGGAACAGTTGGCTCGAGCTAGATTCGGGGAGACCTTAACGCCGTCCGAGCTCAAACTCATCCGCGCTGCGCCAAACGCCCCGCCAAAAAGCTATTGGGCGCAGTGCGGCCCAAACCTCAACGATGAGGACCCTAACAACGACCCCAGCAAGGCAGACAAAGAATGGGGAACGGAGCGCGAGATTCGCGCCGAGGTGATTCGTTGGCTCTGCGTTGACGAGAAGGCCAAACACGAGGTAGACCCGAAGGGGATCTGGGTGTATGGCGCTAAGGTCACCGGGAAGCTTGACCTGTCTTCCGTCATCGTCCCTTTTCCCATTGTGCTGCGGCATTGCCGCCTGATGCAGGATGCCCGGCTCTTCAATTCTCAACTTCCGCTCCTCAGTCTGGAAGGCAGTTGGGTGCGGGTGATAAGCGCCGACAGGCTGGATGTCGAGGGCGACGTTTTTCTGCGCAACGGATTCCGTGCTGAGGGCGAGCTGCGGCTGCTGGGGGCACAAATTGGGGGCAATCTGGACTGCTCCAGCGGGAAGTTCATTAACTTCCCCGGAGATGCTTTAAGCGCCGATGGCATGAATGTTGACGGCAACGTTTTGCTCCGCGACGGGTTTCATGCCGAAGGCGCGGTGCGGCTGCCGGGAGCGCAGATCGGAGGCAACCTTGAGTGTGACGGAGGCACGTTCGTGAACCCCCCCGGAAGAGCTTTGTTCGCCGACCGCATCCATGTTCACGGCGACGTTTCCCTGAGCGACGGGTTTCGTGCGGAAGGTGAGGTGCGGCTGCCGGAGGCGCAAATCGGAGGCAATCTTGGGTGCGACCGAGGCAGGTTCATCAAGCCCTCGGGGAAAGCTTTGAATGCCGACGGCATCGATGTTCGGGGCTACGTGTTTTTGCGCAACGACTTTCGCGCCGAAGGCGAGGTGTCGCTGCCGGGAGCACAAATCGGAGGCGATCTCGACTGCATTGACAGCACGTTCACCAAGCTCACCGCTTACTCCGCGACTGTAAGGGGCAACTTCTGGTGGCGGGGCTTGAAGGATGCGGCGGGCGCAACGCTCAATCTCGGAAACACTTCGGTCGGCTCGATCATCGACGACGAGAAGAGCTGGCCGACGAAGGGAAACCTCCTTCTCGACGGCTTTGTGTACGGTCGCATCTCCGAAGGACCGACGAAAGCAAAAACCCGCCTCGAGTGGCTTGCCCGTCAGGATCCCTTCAAACCCCAGCCCTATCGTCAACTCGCCAAAGTGCTGCGGGAGAGGGGAGACGAGGATGGCGCGGTGACGGTTCTTGAGGAAATGGAAAGCCTGCGCAGGAAGGAGGAGGACCGTACCGCGGTCGCACGCCTCGAGAGCTGGGCTTTCAAGGAATCAATCGGCTACGGGTACGACCCCGCGCGGGCGGTTTGGGAAATTGTGGGCCTCAGCGCCCTGGCATGGATAGTCTACAGAAGGACTTACCTTGCCGGAAACATCGTGCCTACGGAGAAGGACGCCTACGAATCCTTCAGGCGCGACGGTCAGCCTCCGCCGCACTACACGCCGTTCGCACCGCTGGTCTACTCGGTGGAGAATTCGCTGCCTCTGGTGAAACTCGGACAAGAGGACAAGTGGCATCCCGAACCCGATTCAGGGAGTGCCTTGTCGCGAAGGAGCAATTGGCCGACCCGACTTGCCGGCCCGCGTACTTGGACACACTTCCAGTGGCTGCAGCGCCGCTTGATTCTTCGGGGGCTACTTCGCGATCCAGTACCGAAAGGAGAACCCCCGCGGCTGCAGCGCTTCCTGGTGTTTTGCGGCTTGCAGCCGCACCCGGATCGGGAAGCCGCGCGGTCGCGCCCCAGCCGATGGCTTACGTCGCCGCGGTTCGTGCGGTGGTTCCTGTGGATTCAAATTTTGCTGGGCTGGCTGTTGGCCACTTTATTCCTCGCGGGCCTGACAGGCATCGTCCGCAAGGAATAGACCGGCGGGGCGGCAACCGTAGCGCGGACCTGCTCCTCAAGGTGCGCAGCTTGCAGCTTCAAGTCCTCACCTTCTCGGCGGCTGGCAAACGCACGAGGTCAATCGTCAGGGCACCCTGCCAGCGGTCGGGCAGCGGATGCACGGGCTTTGCTCCGTAAGATCTGCAACACCGAAGTGGACCTGTTTCCCGACGCCCAAAACAAAACCTTGACCGTGCGCGTGCCCCATCTGACGCGGGCGGCGCATGATGAGGCAGCACGTCATCTCTGCGATGAACTCAACGCTACCGAGACCCTGTTCTCAGGTGCGGACCTGCGCTCTGTCAGGTGCGCAGCCCTTCCCCGACGAAACGCACGTGCCGCAGAGCTTGCCGAGTAAAGTGAAGTGGCCAGAGGGCGGACCGCGGCGCTACGTCTTGCTCACATGCCCCGACCTGAATCACCCCACAAACGATTTCTCCGGCATGTTGATGTAGCGGTCGGGTCGCTCGGACTTATTCCGGATGGCGAAGAATCGGCGCTCGATTTCCTTGAGCACTGCGGCATCGTAATAGACCATGCCACAATTCAGGCAGACGTCTACTGGAGTGTTGGGGACAAGCAAGTGCTCTCCCTGATGGCTGTAGAGATATTCGATGCGACGTTCTTCATGCCGATCGCTGCCACAGAAATTGCATCTTGATTCGGTCACTCGGTTCCTCCCGCCCCGCGAGTCCAAGGGTCGGAAAACTTGGGTGGTCGTGGAATGTAAACCGTTATCACCGCGACGCTTTCGCCGCGCCACCCGCAGACCACGTGGATCGGCACGTCCCCAGATAAGCCTACCACAAGACAACTCTCTCCGCGACCGGTGTCAGGATACTCCTCCAGGATTCGCCCATTGAGTATGGCTTGTTCGATCTGAATGAAGGTAAGTGACTCGGCTCTCCGCTCAATGACGGCGTGATGGCTGTAAACGTAGCGGTTCTCTCTGACTCTCCGTTTGATCTCTTCGATGTCCATGCGCAAGAAAGCCCGAACCAATTTTGGGCCGTGCGGAGCCTTCGCGGGTGGCGCGTACGCGCCACGTTATGGACTCTATGCGATTTCAAAGGTTGGAATCAAGGCGAAAAAGAAAGTCCACCGTCGATAGTCGATATTAGGTAGAATCCGGGGCTGCCCGCGAAAGTAATGCCAGGAAAGTGGGTGCCCAGGCAGCCGGTTTTTGGTAAGATGCGCTACAAGGAGGTGTCGGGGTGCAGCTCGAGAACTCTTGCCCAACTAATTCCGGCGGCCTGAACCCACTTTTTACGGTAGGTCACTCGATCTTGGAGTTCGAGCATTTCGCCAAGCTGCTCAAGGACTTCGGAGTCGAGCTGGTGGTCGATGTGCGCAGCTTGCCGCAGAGCGCGCGCTTGCCTCATTTTAGCCAGCCGGCGTTCGAGAAGCTGCTGGGCGCCGAACACATCTCCTACCTCTTCCTTGGAGAGGAGCTGGGAGGTCGCCCGGACGACGTCGATGCCTATCGCCCCGACGGGTTGGTTGACTATCAGGTGCGCCGCAAATCCTACGCCTTCCAGAGGGGGCTGGAACGTCTTTTGAAGGAGTTGGAGGGCCGCTCGGTGGCGATGATGTGCGCGGAGGAAGACCCGCTCGAGTGTCACCGCTTTCTCATGGTCTGCCCTGAACTCGTCAAGCTTGGAGTCCATCCGCTGCACATCCGTAAGGACTCGCGAATTGAAACGCAAGAAGCCGCTGAGAACGGGCTGCTGGCTGCCAACGGCTTTGCCGGCGTTGCCGCCAACACGCTTTTCCCCCAGGCTCGTACCGATGCTTTGGAGGATGCCTACCGACTGCAAGCGGAAAAGTTCGCCTTTCGCGTCAAGCCTTTCGCGCTCGACACTTGGTAGCGCTGCGAATGACCTCAACGATTTTCACTATCGGCTTCACCAAGAAGACGGCGAAGGAATTCTTCCGGCTTCTTCAAGAGGCCCAAGTGCAGAAGCTGATTGACATCCGGGAGAACCGCGTCGGACAACTCGCCGGATTTGCGAAGTACCCCGACCTGGCCTTCTTCCTCGATCGAATCTTGGGAATCGCCTACGACTATCAACCCATCTTCGCCCCCAGCGTCAAGATTCGGACTGCCTACCGCAAGACGCGCGACTGGGCGCAATTCGCGAAGTCTTTTCGGGAACTGATGAGGCAAAGGAGAGTTCTGGATGGCGTGGATTCCGCCTCGTTTGAAGGAAGAGTGGCGCTTCTGTGCTCGGAGGCTGAACCCGATAAGTGTCATCGTCGCTTGGTGGCGGAAATGCTGGCAAAACACTGGACGTCGCAAGGCCACCAGATCGAAGTCAAGCACCTGGGCTCCCCCAAGCCAGTGCCTCGCAAGAAACGAACCCGTAGCAGCCATGAGGGACCTGATTCTATCTGACATCACCGTGATGGGGCCGGCGGGACGGGAATGACCGGCGTTTCGAAAGGGATCCCATCCCAAATGACACCACCACCTGGGTGCGAAGTGCATCTTGTGCTTACGCCAGTGCCCTGAGTCAGAAGTTCGTTGAATAATTCAGCCCCGACTTGTCGGGGCGAAAGAATGTAGCCCAGGGCGCAAGCCGTGGGTCAGCGAGCCCTCCCTCACCCCCGTCCCCTCTCCCGCCCGAGCGGGAGAGGGGTGGCGAAGGCGGGGTGAGGGTCCTCCCCCAGGGCTTGCGCCCTGGGCTACAATCTTCCGCCCCTGACGGGGCTGCGAAAAGACCGCCCGCATGAGGAAGACTTTGTAAGCGAACTTCTGACTCAGGACACTAGGATTCAATCCGAGGCTTGACAAACTCCCGTCAGTCGGCTATTGTTGTAGCGTATGCTTCCCCAGCGGAAATTCCAGGGAACATTGGCCACCTCCGCACCCTTCCCTGTCATGGTGACAACAAGTCCATGCGGGCCGGAAAAGGCAATCTTTTCGTCGGCGTTCACTGTAAACTGCCTCGGCGCAGCGGGTCGGCTGTCCATCGTAGGGTGGACTGGAAGCAGGAAAAAGAATTCCTTTTTTTGCACGAGCAACGCGGGAATGTTATTGAAAACAAAGGACCGCTGTGGAAAAAGGCCGAAGAAGCGGGAATGTTATTGAAAACAAAGGACCGCTGTGGAAAAAGTGGGAACGAAGCGGGAATGTTGTTGATTACAAAGGAGATAAGCGCAGAAAGCGGGAATGTTATAGAAAACAAAGAGGATAATCGGTATGAAAAGAGTTAGTGGGCTTGGCGGAATATTCTTCAAGGCTGACCATCCCGAGAAACTCTATGCGTGGTATGAGAAGCATCTTGGCTTGCAGCGTCAGGCGCAGGAAGCAGTGGTTTTCAATTGGCGTCAAGCCGACGATCCAGAAAAATCCGGCATGACCGTCTGGGCGATCTTCCCGAAGGATACGAAGTATTTCGACCCCAGCCGCTCCGGGTTCATGATGAACTTTATTGTGGAAGATTTGGACGGGTTGCTGGCCGCGCTCCGCGAAGAAGGCGTGGAGGTCGATCCAAAGCGCGAGGACTACGATTACGGACGCTTCGCCTGGATCATGGATCCCGAGGGCAACCGTATTGAACTCTGGGAGCCGCCCAAAAAGAAGCAGAGTGACGAGTGACAAGTGATGAGTGACGAGTGACGAGCAAAAAAGAGTGACGAGCGACGGATGGGTAATGAGTGACGACGAGCAAGGTTGGCTTCTATCCTCCGCTCGTCATTCGGCACTTATCACTTGTCACTGCTCGTAGGAAGTCCCCGTTTCTGGACGGGCTTCTCGCCATCGGGCTTTGGAAGGAAGATATCCTGCCATGTTAGCCCGCACTCCTTCACCATTTCCACGGCGTACTCCATACGGCCCAAGTTCTTGTCACTGTTGTTCGTGCCAAAAGAGAACTTGACGCCCGCCTTCTTGGCCGCCTTGATGAAAGCCGGGCTGGGCACTCGGTACCGATTGTTTATTTCGATGGCCACGTCGTTCCTCCGCGCGGCGTCGATCACAGTCTGCATTCGCTCAGGCGTCCAAAGTCGATCGTAGTCGGCCGCGATAACATCCGGCAGAAACGTCGGATTGGCGTGGATGTCGATCGGCTCATGATTGAGCACTCCAAGGATGCGGTTGACGTACATATCCATGAATCGTTCCTTGTCCTTAATCTCTCCCACCTCTTCCTTGATCCAAATCCGCATTCGCTTGCCGCTGTCGTCGGTGAAGGTCATGGCGTCAGTAAACACGTAATCGAATTTCGCCACCGTTTCCTTTGAGAACAGCTTCACCCATTCCCGGCCTTCGCCTTGCAGCGCCACGAAGATCGGTTGCCCCTTCATGGCGCGGAGGAACTCCTCGGCTGCGGCATCGTCGGTGACGGGAAAGCCGAGCCCGCCGTTGATAGCGATTCCGTACTGGATGCCGAGCCGTCGCGACTCCTTGAGCGCCTCTTCCAGTGTGAGCCCGCCTTTCAGGTGAACGTGGTAATCCACCACGGGGAAATTCTGGGCATTCATCCGCAGCAGTTCTCGGTAGACGGCGTCTACGACGGGCCGCTCGGCAGTGTCTGCGGGGAGATCGTCCGGCAGCGGCTTCACCTGGATATTCCGGAACAAGACCTTCGAGTTCGCGTCGTGGCATTCGAGCGCGAGTGTACCGCGCCCGAGAACACGTCCGGCGTAATCAGCCTCCACTGCTGGCGGGTCAGGCTCGAGGTAATCCACCAGCAGCGTGTCGTTCAGCCGGACCTGCACCTGTTTACCCCGGACCAGAATGTGCAACTGGGACCATTCGTTGTCGTTTGCGAACGCCTTGTACACGTCGCGGACGCCGTAAAGCGAGCCGGTCTTCCTGCGCTCGCGGTAATCGCCCTCACCCGGGTAGGTGTTGTTGATCTGAACCTTGAACCCCTTTTCCGGCCGGCCCCTCGTCTGGAACCCAGTGTGAAAGTAAATGCCAGACTCGGCCCCCGCGCGCGGCATCACTTCCGCCCTTAACTCGAAGTTCTTGAAACTCGCATTCCGCGTCCGTCCCGTGTAAAACAAGTGCGAGCGCGGTCCACCGGCTGCGATCTGCCCGTCCACGACCCGGAAGGAGCGGCTGTTCTCGCTGGCCTTCCAGCCGCGGAGCGCGCGGCCGTCAAAGAGCGGCATCCAGTCGGGGTCCGCGCGGAGCGTAGCAGGCAGAACCAGCAAGGAAGCCAGCAAATCGCGCCTTGATATGGGAACCATAGGTATTCCTTTCAGGGCTCTCGTGTCCTGAACAGCTCCACAACCGCGCCAAGACAGCTTGCGCAAACCGCGCCAGAGAACTCCGGGGACACTGTACCCCAATCGCCTGCCCGCCACAACCCCATGCGTTGTCGGGTACTGGTGTCATTTGGAACGCAGTCATTCCCGTCCCGTCCCGCCTTGCAGGAGAGGAATCCACGCGGCGACATCGTCTTTATTACCACCGGTTGGCGCGTGGGGGAAAAGTACGAGAAGTACAAGAAGGTTTTCGCCGCCGTCCTTGCTTCCTTCAATCCCACTGGAAAGTAGATTGACGGCCCTATACCGGCAGTTATAGGTTGAATCAATTTAATGAATTGGATGAAGGCGGGTCAGGTGGAGTAAAATAGCTGATGAGATGCAACAAACTAGCCAAATTCGGGAACTCACCTGCCTGTTTTCTTCCGCCATGGTGTTGATGGCCGAGTCACGCAAGGGTCGAGAAACTCTACTGTAACAATGGCCATTTAAAATAAGCCGACCAAGGAACTCGATCAAACAGGCGAGTTGGGGTTACAGGCCTGAGGAGGAGATGTCTATGCAAGTGACAACTCAGATTGCTAAACAATACCTGGTAGCGAGCGACTTTGACCAGACGCTCAGCTTCCACGATTCCGGCGTAGTTTTGAGTGAACTGGTGGGAATTTCCAGTAAAGAGTTCGAGCGAAAGACGGCAATCCTGTCGGCGCAAAACCTGGTGCAACAGGGCGGGGAATTAGCTTACCTGCTGCTTCACGATCCCGAGTTTCAGGCCCGAGTGAGGAAAGATCATTTCAAGGAAGCAGGGAAGAAAATCCGTCTGAAGAAGAATATTAAGCGGCTGCACGAAATGCTGGCCAGCGCCGTGGATGGCTACCAGTTCGAGTTCCATGTGATCTCGGCTGCTCCCCAGGAGGTTGTGGAGTCGGCACTCGAGGACATCATTGCGCCAGACCATATCCACGGTACCCTGTTGGAGTATGACGATGCGGGTTGCATTGCGGGGCTCGTTCGAGTGAATGCCGGTTACGGCAAAGTGGCCGTGTTGGACGACCTGCAGGCGAAGCTGCAGATCGGCGCGGACCGGATCGTGTACATTGGTGACGGCAGCTCTGACATCCACGTGATGTTGCATCTGAATCAGCGCGAGGGCTTCACCGTAGCGGTTTCCGAGGCGCGAAATATTACGCAAATCGCCAAGCGTACTGTGCTCAGCGACGACGCGCTGAGCGTGCTGGTCCCTATCCTGGAGGAGATCGTGGGTTGGGGACGGTCTCAAATCCGCGCTCTCTTCGAGGCGCAAGGGCTCGTCATCCAGGATTGGGACAAGGCTCAAGCCGACTGGCTCACCATCCGCTCCACGCAGCCTGCGCAGGACGCCAAGCCGGAAGAAGCCACGCCAAGCTGGGTCAATTCGTGAAACCGGCGCTCACAACCCCAGTCCAACCCTTGCCACGCGCCTCCAAGCCGCTGGCTCACTCTTGATGAGATACAAGTGAAGACCACTAACCTTGAACTCGAGCTCGAACCGCCGGCCAAGGGAAGTGGCGATTCTTTCTTTCACGCCTGAGGGCAAATTGGCGTACAGAAGGCTGAGGTGGGGCATGAAGGCGGGCTGCTTCTCGAGGCTGAAGACTGCCCGCGCAGCCTTGTTCGCCTTCATGATGGGGTGAGTCGTCGCCACCCTCACGAACAGGCAGCGAAAGTATTCGTCAAGGAAATCGACCTCGGCAAGGCGAACTGTAAAAGGTGGGATTCGCCTTGCCAAGTCCGCCATCTTCGACGCGACCTCCCGCGCCGGCCCCACAATGCCGCCGGCCAAGGTGACGTGAGGCTCAAAAGTCGGCGCGGCATATTCCCGGCTCAAATCGAGGATTGTTGCTGCCAAGCGGCGACGAACTTCCCCGGTGGGCATCAACCAAAGCGAATAACTAGATGGTTTCTGGTGTGGGCGCATACCGATCTTTCGGGCTCATTGATAAGTTGGGCTTCCACCTGTGCTTTTCCTTGCGCGGAATCCTCGTTCCCGTGTACACTTCAGGTGTACATGGAGTCACTGCATGGGCACACATAAGGTCAGCGTCCGGGAAGCGCGAGAAGGCTTGCGCCGCTTGCTGGATCAGGTCCAGGCGGGCGATGAGGTCGTGGTGCTGCGCCGGGGCGTCGAGGTCGGAAGACTCGTCCGGCCCGAGCGAAAGACCCCGCCCCTTCCTGACCTGAGCCGCCTTCGAGCCTCGGTCAAACTTCGCGGGCGAGCATTGAGCCAGGACATTCGGGACGCCCGCCGGAGCAGCCGCTATTGATTTATATCGACACAAGCGTGCTGGCTGCCTATTACTGCCCCGAGCCGCTGAGCCGCCGGGCGCAACAGGCGTTGCACGAAGAAGACGAGCGGGCCATTAGCTGGCTCGTAGAAGCGGAATTGGTGTCCGCGCTCGCCCGCAAGGTGCGCGCCCGCGAAATGCGCCGGGCGGACGGGCATCGTATCCTGGCTGTCTTTCAATCCCATCTCGAGCAAGGAATTTACACCCGGCTTGCAGTGGAGGGGGCACATTTTGCAAAGGCACGCGAGTGGCTCGCGACTTTCACAGTCCCGCTCCAGACCCTGGATGCCTTGCATGTGGCGGTGGCCGCCATGCAGGATTGCCCCTTTCTGACTGCTGACGCGGCGCTCGCCAAAGCCTGCGCGAGAATCGGCGTCACGGCACGTCTGATCAGTTAATCGTCAAGAATAGTCTTCCCCTCCGGCGGACACCACCAGTTCAAGGATCACTCGAGCGATGGTCCGTAGCCCCTCCATCCCTAACCAGCGGGCCTCTGATCGATCACCCGCCAACCCCGCTCCGGGCGTGTATCGATTTCATCGTGACAACGCCATTTTATACTCCTGAAGAAAGCCAATCAACCAGCCGCTACGGCGGATCAGCGGACGCGACCGCTGTGGTCTTCTTCCGGGTCATACCTTCCTGGGAATGCATGATCCGCTTGCAAACCTCCTCGTGTGGGAATAACTTGGAACCGGTCCTCAGGAGGTCATATGCAACGGCGTTTTTTCCTGCAATCGGTCGGTTTGGGAGGAGCAGCGGCTCTAGTGGCGCCTTCGAAGGCGACTGCCTCGCCTACGCCCATGAAGATTACACGCGTTCGTTTCTACCACAACCCGAGCTCTCCCACTCATTTCAACCAGAGCTTCCACATCGTGACCGTCGAAACGGACCAGGGCATCACGGGCATTGGCGAGGGCGGTTCGCGCGACCCCATCTCGCAGTGTGCCGCCATGATTATCGGCGAAGACCCATTCCGCATTGAGCATCTGTGGCAAATGATGTTTCGCGGTTACTTTTATCCTGCCGGGCGCGAAAAACTCGACGCGCTGGGTGCAATCGACCTTGCGCTCTGGGACCTCAAAGGTAAGGCTCTGGGCGTGCCCGTCTACGAATTGCTCGGAGGTTTCTCACGCGACCACCTGGAGTGTTACTCCACCGGGTTTCCAAGCAAGGGAAGCCTGAAGGAAACCGCCCGCGCCTGCCTTGAGGCCGGTTTCCGCGCTTTCCGCTATGCCACTGCGGACCCCCCGGCCGGCCAGCCTTTCAACTCACATCAGATGGTGCGGAAGACATACGAGGACTGCGTCGAGATACGCGACGGCGTGGGAAAAGACGGCGATTGGGCGCTGGATTACCACACCCGCCTCGACTTCCCGGATGCCGTGCGGCTCAGCACACTGATTGAGCCGCTCGAGCCCTACTTTGCCGAGGATCTGATCCGATCTGAAAATCCCGAGGTCTATAAGGAACTCCGCGCGCACGTCAAAGTACCCATTGCGGTCGGCGAGCAGTTCGGAACCCGGTGGGACATCAACCCGTTGATCGAACAGCAACTCATTGACTACGCACGTGTCACTTTGCCGAACGTAGGAGGCATCACCGAGTACATGAAGATCCTCGCCCTCTGCGAGACGCACTACGTCGGTTTGATCCCGCACTTCACGGGGCCGGTTGCGGAAGCCGCATTGGTCCATGCCTGCGGAGTTTTCTCGGGACCGGTGTTGATGGAAATGCTCGGCGAGGGAAAGGCTTCTTACCCTCATTTGCCGGAGGGCTACGATTTCCGCCATGGCAAGATGTGGCCGAATCGCCGTCCAGGCCTCGGTGTAACGTTGGATACCAAGCCGCTACAACTCGCGGCCGAGATCACGGAACGCGCCCGCCCCATCCCTATGTTCCAAAGGCCCGACGGGTCCATCACGAACTGGTAAGCTCGGGCGCCTGCGAACCCCGACTGGCATTTGCCGGCCATTCTTGCCCTGCGACTTTGGTCACATGCAAGGTCTGAAATGAGCGCTACTATGGAGAGTGTGAATTGCAGAGGAGGACACATGGCAATAGCAACCAAAGTATTGCGGCACGAACATGAAGCTATTCTAAAAATGCTTGGGGCAAGTGAAGAGGTAGCCCGCCGGCTGGAGCGGGGTGAACAAGTGGAGCAGCAAACGCTCGACGGCCTGCTGGAATTCTTCCAGCTCTTTGCTGACCGTTGTCATCACGGCAAAGAGGAGGACTTGTTATTCCCGCTCCTCGAAAAGAAGGGCTTTCCACGCGATGGCGGACCCATCGGTGTGATGCTTTTCGAGCACGAGCGCGGCCGATCGTTAATCCGCCAAATGGCGGAGGCAACGGCGGCCTACCAGTCCGGCGACAAGACCGCCGGTATACGCTGGGCGGGGGCGGGCGCAGGCTATGCCGCACTGCTGCGCGCCCACATCGATAAAGAAAACAACATCCTGTTCGCAATGGCGGAAAAAGTCCTTACGCCCGCGGAGCAAGCCGACCTGGCAGAAGGGTTCGAAAAGCTGGAGGTCGAAAAAATGGGCGCCGGAACCCACGAGAGGCTGCATGCTATGATGGACGCCCTGCTCGCCCGGCTCTCAACCTAGCGACCAAGGACAGGCGATGCTCATGCAAACGTTTGCGCCTTGCATTCTTGTCGGCGGCGCGCAACAATATTTCTGCGGCTGGGGACGGAATCAAATTTGAAATCCTGACATGGAGAGCAGGTCATGGAGACAGCCACGTTTGGCGGGGGGTGCTTCTGGGGAGTCGAGGCAACGTTTCGGCAGGTGCCGGGAGTCGTCTCAACGTCTGTCGGCTATATGGGCGGAACACTCGACAGCCCAACTTACCAGGATGTCTGCACCGATGAGACCGGACACGCAGAAGTAGTGCGAGTCATCTATGACCCCTCCAAGACATCCTACGACAACCTCTTGAGGGTCTTTTGGCAGAACCATGATCCGACGACGTTGAACCGCCAAGGCCCCGACGTGGGGACTCAATACCGATCGGTGATTTTCTATCACACTCCGGAGCAGGAGGCAGCCGCCAGAGCATCTAAGGAAGGTCTGGAGCGCGCCGGAGCATTAGAAAAACCCATCGTAACGGAGATCGTTCCCGCTTCTGCCTTCTGGCGAGCAGAGGAATATCACCAGCAATATTTGGAAAAGCGCGGCCTCGCCCAATGCCACATCAAGTAGAGGCAGGGCACTGCCTTGTCCCTTGACGGGTCGCGGTCTTTGGAATGCGGCCCGCCGTGGCGGGCTGCCGCTTTTCTCTTGCGAGCTTGCTCGCGCTTCACCGGTCTGAGTACCGCGCTCCTGTGCAGGGCCAGCAAGCTGTCCCGCGATGCGGGAAAAAGCGGCAGCAAGCTGCCGCACTCCAGAGCGCTTCGTCACATTGGAGGAACACATGTCAGCGATTCGTACCCTCGAGCCTTATGCGCGCTCCGTGCTCCGCGTGGTTGTGGGATTCACTTTCTCCCTGCACGGAATGCAAAAACTGCTCGGCTTCTTTGGCGGCTTGGATGGAAAAGGCGCGACGGTTCCATTCGGCTCCTTTTTTTGGTTTGGCGGCGGCCTGGAACTGATCGGCGGGCTGCTGATCATCTTGGGGCTCTTCACCTCTCCGGTGGCGTTTATTCTGTGCGGGGAAATGGCCGTGGCCTACTTCAAGGTGCATTTTCCCCACGGGTTCATCCCCCTTCTTAACCACGGAGAGTTGGCTGTGCTTTACTGCTTCATCTTCCTCTACCTGTGCATTGCCGGGGCCGGGCCCCTCAGCTTGGATTCCCTGATTTGGAAAAAATCCAGTTAGGCCGTCTCCGGACTCACACGGTGATTGCCGGGAAGCATTGGTAACTGGTCCGCGCGCGCTGGCTTCCAATCAGCCGGCGAGGGACAGGCCATGGTATAATACTGATTTAGCGCTTGCTGGAAAATCGCGATCGCTTTCTTCAGCAACCTGATAAGGCTGCTGGTTGTGGCCAGTGCGCCTCAAGAATTCCTTCGGCTTCCACCAACCCATTCCAAACCAAGTCTGGTTGAAGCGGCGTCGAGCGGAAAAGGAACGCGGGCGCACGGGAATGTGAGAGGGGTTTAGACTCTTGACCCAACAGATCCGCAACATCGCCATTATTGCCCACGTTGACCATGGGAAGACCACGCTCGTCGACACCATGCTGCGCCAGAGCGGCATCTTCCGCCCCAACGAGGCCGTGGTGGAGCGCGTCATGGACTCGAACGATCTCGAGCGCGAGCGCGGCATTACAATTCTTGCCAAGAACACGGCGCTCTTTTTCCAAGGCATCAAGATCAACATTGTGGATACGCCGGGCCACAGCGACTTCGGGGGCGAAGTTGAGCGGGCGCTCATGATGGTGGATGGGGTGCTTCTTCTGGTGGACGCGAGCGAGGGCCCACTGCCGCAAACCCGCTATGTTCTCCAGAAAGCTCTCGCGGCCAAGCTGCCTCCAATTGTCGTGCTGAACAAGATTGACCGGCAGGATGCGCGGCCCGCCGAGGTGCTGAACGAGATCTACGACCTCTTTATCGACCTCGACGCCACGGAGGACCAACTCGAATTTCCGGTCCTTTACACCAACGCCAAGAAAGGCGTCGCCCACCGTCAAATCGGCGACGGCTCGCAAGACCTTTTGCCACTGTTTGAAACGATTGTGAACTCCATCCCCGCCCCCGCTGGCGATCCGGAGGCTACCCTGCAGCTTCAGGTGGCAAACCTCGACTACAGCGACTACCTGGGCCGCATCGCCATCGGCCGGGTGTTCAACGGCGCCGTTCACTTTGGGGACGAAGTGGCTATCGCCAAGCTCTCGGGGGAATTGGTCCGGACTCGAATCACCAAGCTCTACACCTTTCTTGGCCTGGAACGGGAAGAGGTGCAGGAAGTGCCCGCCGGCGACATCGTCGCCCTCGCCGGAGTCGAGGGCATCCAGATTGGCGAAACCATCACCGACCCCGAGCAGCCCGCTCCGCGCGAGCGCATCGTGATCGATGAGCCCACGATCGCCGTCGTCCTCACGGTGAACACCTCGCCGCTCGCAGGCCGCGAAGGCCAGTACGTGACCTCTCGCCACTTGCGCGAGCGGTTGGAAAAAGAGCTGCTCACCAACGTCTCGATCGCCGTGGACTGGCAGGACTCAACGGACACCTTCCGGGTGCTGGGGCGCGGCGAGCTTCAGCTTGCCATCCTGATCGAGACCTTGCGCCGCGAGGGCTACGAGCTGGTCGCAGGCAAACCGCAGATCGTGGTCCGCAGGGAGAATGGCAAGCTCCTGGAACCCGTCGAGCTCCTTGTGGTGGATTGCCCGGAGTCGTTTACCGGACTGGTGATTGAGACCCTGGGAAGCCGCCGCGGGCAAATGACCAAGATGGTGAATCACGGGTCCGGCCGCGTCCGCCTGGAACTCCGCATTCCCTCACGCGGGCTCATTGGATTGCGCAGCCAGTTGCTCACGGAGACGCGCGGCACGGCGCTGCTTCACTCCCTTTTTGATGGCTGGACGGAATACCAGGGAGAAATGGCCACTCGCCCCACGGGAGTTCTGGTGGCTGACCGTGCCGGCGTCACCACCGCCTATGCCCTCAACAACCTTCAGTCGCGCGGCGAGCTTTTCTATGGGCCTGGCACGGAGGTCTATGAGGGCATGATCGTGGGTGAGAATTCGCGCGCCGACGATATCGACATCAACGTCACCAGAGAAAAGAAGCAAACCAACATGCGCGCCTCGGTGGCCGATGAGGCCATCCGCCTTATTCCTTACCGCCCGCTCAGCCTCGAGCAAGCTCTCGACTTCATCGCCGACGATGAATACGTCGAGGTCACACCTAAGTCCATCCGGCTGCGGAAGAAAATCCTTGCAGCCAACCGTCGCCCCAAACCCTGGGAGAAGAAGCAACTAGCGCCGGCGGTTTAGCCCGCAGTGCCAGTCTATGACGGACGATCGTCCAAAACCTCGCGCAGGGTGCGGCGCTATAGTAATTTTGGATTGACCCATTGAATCATTGATCCATTGATTCAATGAAAGGCCGTATCACTCGTGACTCTGCAAATGATTCAATGAACCAATGAATCAATGAATAAATTTCCTAGTACTGTCGAGTCCCCAACCTCCGCCTACGGGTTTACGAGGCCTTGTTGGTCTTACCGCCTGTGTCTGACTCTGCCGCCTCGTAACCCCGGCAGAAGAGCACAGGAAGGCGGGGGTATTGAGGGTAACCAGGGTCCATAAGGCTCCGGCGGCACAGGTAGAAAACCGAACCTCGATTGGACCGGATGGTCCGAACGTGCCTGCAACTGGCGCATTGGCCAGCTTCGTTTGAGTCCTGGGAAGGGTGTTCCGTCGTCAACAGTCGCCTCGAGTTACCATCTGCCTGAGTAACGGTAGGATAGCACGAACCCCAGGCAGGGAGTTCGACGCAAATGCCGAAGGGGTGGACTGGCCCGAAGACCTTGCGCTACTCTGTGAGACTGAGTCAAATCGTGTCCTTTGAATTCCCATCCCGCGAAGGTCGTTCCTTTCAGGAGGGCCAGGCGCCGCGCCGGGTGGCTGGGGCGGGCGGGCTTGGTTCACCGCGCAGCACGCTCATTTTCATTGTCCCGATTCTAGTGGTCCTCATTACGTTTCTTTTCTGGTACCAGACGTGGTTTGGGAGGCCACTGAGCGAGCGGGAGATGAGCCAGTATCTATCGGACACCTCAGTACCTCACAAAACCCAGCACGCGCTGGTGCAGCTTTCGGACCGGATGGCGCGCGGCGATGGGAGGGCGCGGCGCTGGTATCCCGAGATCATCGCCTTGGCGCAGAATAAGGAGCCGCAGTTGCGGTCCATGGCTGCTTGGGTGATGGGCCAGGACAACCATTCGGAGGAATTTCACCAAACACTACATAGGCTTGTTGACGACCCTGCGCCGCTGGTGCGGTGGAATGCGGCGCTGGCGCTGGCGCGCTTCGACGATGCGGCGGGAGAGCCGCAGTTGCGGGAAATGCTGCAACCCTTTACACTGGCTGCCCCACAGGCTGGGACACTCAAATTCTGCCTCAAAGAACAGGACGCGGTTCAAAGCGGGGGCATCGTGGCGCGCATCAGTTCCGCGGGCGGCGCGAACTCCGTGAACGTTGTCTCACCCATGGCCGGAAAAGTTGCGCGGCTGGCAGCAAAAGAGGGTGGGCAAATCGGCGCCCGCGAGGCGATTGCCGTCATTGAGCCCGGGGAAGCACAAGTGTTTGAAGCCTTGCGAGCCCTCGTGTTGATTGGCCAGCCTGAAACCTTGGCCGATGTGGAGCGTTTCGCCGCCGGCGTGCCGGGAATGTCCGAGCGCGTCCGGCAGCAGGCGCTCCTGACCGCGCAGGCTAGCCGCCAGAAGGTTAGGCAAAAAAGGAAGGCAGAGTAGAGAGGCTAAAACTTGAACTTCGTCCCCAACCGGGCTTCCACTTCTTCCGTGGGCACCATCTCGATGGCGTCCCATGGGCAGCCATCCAGAAAACATCCGTCGGGGCCTTTGCTGGTACACTTCTTGCAGCCGATACAGAGTTGAGGATCAACCTCGATGCGACCGAAGGGAGGGTTCTCCTCGTCAACCACCCAATACATGCAATCCAGAACCGGGCAGTAAGGAACGCAGGCCGGGGAACCGGCGCAACCGGTGCAACACTCGGTGATAACGGCTATTTCCTTGGGCTTTTTCTTGCGCGGGGTGTCAATGCCTTCGGACTTCGGCTCGAGCTTGACAACTTCGCCGAGCGGAATGTAAAACTGCGCCACCGTGTCTCTCCTTCACCACCCATCCTACATATTGTCCCAAATTCGACGCGGCCTCGTCAACGATGAAGCCCGTGGGCGAGGACGGGAATGCACCTGCCAGTCTGCGAAGCAAAGAACTCTCAGATCGGAGTCTTGCGTTTCGGCAGCATTTCGATTGCTTTCTCGGTGCGCCGCCCGCGCGTTTCTTCCTTCTTTGCCTCCGTGATCCACTTCACATACTCTTTCTTATGGCTGAAGGAGAGCAGGTCGAAAGCGGTTTTCGCTTCTCCATTTCTCGCCAGCGCCGTCTTGAAGTCTGATGGCACGACTACCACCCGGGGTTCGGAATCCGGTTCCATGGTGACCCTAACCGTGTCGTCGGCTTCGATGCCGGCTGCGTCCCTGACCGATTTGTTGACCACCATGTAATGCTTGCCGTCGCCCATCGGAAACACGGAACTGCGGTAGGGAATCCCGTTGATGGCGCCTTTGACGGGAACGCGCGCCTTGCTCCCAAAGACTTCCTGAACACTGAAAGGAACCGTGAAACGCGCGGCCCCGCCGGATCTTTCAAGCTTGATCCTGAACTCCTTTCGAGTCATTCACATCCTCCTGCTGCGCGATGCCTTACCAGTTCTTGGTCTCGAATTCGGCGAACAGACCACTTCCTAAATCATAGCGCACTGCCGTAATTTGTGAAGCAAGCTCTCGATGCGTCCGATGTGAACAGTACTGTTATTACGCCGCAGGGTTCAGAATTACCCTCGGGCATATCCCGTTTACCGCATTCCTGTCCCGAAGTCTGGTTCGAGGACCCCAACGCTGTCTCGGAGGAACCGAGATTGAACGCCATTTGTCCGATTTGCCGACATAACCGGCCAATCTCTGCCCATTCTCAGGGTGTGACAAGTTTGTGGGCTTGGGTGGTGATTTTGGTGAGGCGGTTGGAGAGCCGGTCGAGGCAACGGCGGGCAGCACCGGTCGGCAGCCCCC
>Ga0208937_1000035_pt1 | contig 138266 bp, 134 predicted proteins | sample June2015DPH_11_5_FD_184705 | JGI IMG/M metagenome (GOLD analysis project Ga0208937, IMG submission 184705) | Peatland microbial communities from SPRUCE experiment site at the Marcell Experimental Forest, Minnesota, USA - June2015DPH_11_40... | ecosystem: Environmental > Terrestrial > Soil >... | reverse complement strand
TTTTCCGCTTCCTCCGAATGCGTATCTGCTTTCGATCTCATCTCCGCTCCTTTTGGGGTTAAGATGAGCCAAAAACCCTCTCTTCCTCAATCGCTGCAAACTGTCCAACTTGTGCTGACGGGGAACAGCGCGCCCGTCTCAGGATCTCTTCGACCAGTGCATCTAGCGCGAAACTTCGCTCGGACTTCAGTGCCACAACCAACGGTCCCCCAGTTATGAACATCGAGTGTACGGTGATAGCTGCCCGCGATGCAAGTGTCGAAAAAGACCGCAGCGAGTTGCACTTGCGCTAACAGCATGACTCTGTTAACGACACCCTGAGTCAGCTAATGACCGCGGATTCGACCGTCCGCGTCACTTAATAATCATTCGTGGCGACCACCACCAGCAGAGTTGACCGGGACGGTACTCTCCGGGCGCCATCCAATCCGGTTCGCATCGAAAGCGGCCCCGAAGGCGGGCGTAAAAGAGGGCGACTTCGCCTTTTACCAGGCCATGTTCGATTTTCATACCGCCTCTTCAAGCTGTCAGCGACGGGCAGGCCTCCTCGCTTCCGGGTCGTTGCGCCAGTCTTAAGTTCCATTCGGCAACGACGGGGAGAATCAACTCCCCGCTGCAGGAGGTATGAACGCAATGGAACTAAGGCAACTCACGACCGAGAGGGAACGGCGAATTTTCGCCGAACGGATGGAGGCGGCGCGCGCGGAGCAGGGCGCACACTTCCGGGAGACGGGGCGGTCCAAAGTCGGGAAGATTCATCTCGAATACGGGCTCCCCTACGGGCTGTTCGAGCACGACGACGATCTCCCTGAGCAAATGATGTCGGGACTCGTGATGCACGATCTCGCCAGCTTCCCGCAAACTTATCCGCGGCCCGACTTGACCCATCTGCCGCCGCGGTCGGTGATCGAGGGTGGAGAGCTGTGGTCGTTCGCCAGAGGCGCCGGTCTGCTGGCACAGCACGGCGCGATTATTCTGGCGGGCCTGATGCAGGTCCAGGCATTGCTGGTTTACCCGACCCTCAAGCCATGCGACCAGTCGGGCGCATATGTACGGAGCAACTTTGCGAAGACTGGCGATCCATTCGTGTGGCCGTACTGCGAGACGACCGACGGCGGCCAGATATGGGTGCAGCCGATGGTGCTCGAGGGTGAGGCGCTGGCGAAGCTGGTGCATGATGTGTTCGCGGGTGGCTTCACGACCAGCGATTCGTTGCGGCGGATTCGGTTTGACAATCCATTCCCGGTCGAACCGACGTTGTCCCGTCATCCAATTCCAATCGGGCAGCATCTGGGCGCAGTTGAATCGGCGGCTCCCTACGGTCACGAGGTAAACGGCGAAGCGCAAGCGTAAATGAGCGATGCGCCAAAAGAAGCGGCGGCCGATCCGACGATCGGCCGCCGCTTCATCTCAGTTCCAGGAATTCCGGACTAACTGGCGGAACCCGGCGACGGAAGCTCCGGCTTCCGGCAGCCACCGCCTCCGACGCAATTGACGCCAGCGCCGAAATAAATCGTGGCAGCCTTGACCGGAAAGAACAGATAATTGAGCGGCGTCTCGATCGGATCGAACTGCTCCGGCGGCCCCGCCGCCTCGGCACGAGCCTGCTGCTCGACGTGCTGCTTGGTGTTGGTCTCGACATCCTGGATGCTTGCGAGGCGATCGTCGGAACCGAAGATTGCCGCCTTGCCCGGCTCGAGCCAGACGTATCGCAACACGCTGGCGCCGCTGTGGTTGGGATCGGCGATGTTATCCTTCAGGTCAGGCTGACCCATCGCCTGCACCGCTTGCGCGGGCGTCATGCCGGTGCTTAGCGACCCGCTTTTCAGTGCGGAGCATGCGACGGCGAATAGCGCGAGCAGCCCAACGGCCGCGCGTGCGAGAAATGTCCGCTGCGTCATCATCGATATCTCAAGCCTCATACGGAGCTAACATAACGAAGACATCTGCGGCAACCTGACCTTGTTTCATCGGGGTCCTCGTCACTTTGATGAAGATGAATTCACGACGCTTGGCGCAGGCGCAGCTATGGCGGGGATCGCCGCTGACACTGTGGCCGGCGCCGGCTGCGCGCTGCACGCGCCCGCTTGCGACGCCGTCAGCATCACCGACTGCGCGCCAGCACCCGGCGCCGGGCTCGCGAACGGATGGGTCAAATCGTAGAAGCCGTTGATGATCCGAAGCCCCCATCCACCGCCGTTATCCATGAAGCCGGTCAGTTGGTTGTACAGCGTGGGGTCGTTGACCATCAGGCCCGCGGTGCCCTGGCTCGAGTTGATCTTCTGCAGGATGTCTTTCAAGTCATGCGACGACCGGCGCAGGTTCGACAGCACGTCATCGGAGAAATCCTTGTTCTCCATCAGTTGCGGTAAGATGCCGTTGGCTTTGTCGAAACGCGCGATCAGCGTGTCCAGCCGCGCGCTGGTCCGGCGAATCTTAGCCGCCGTATCCGCGAGATTATCCAGGAACTGTTTGCCGTCGGTCTGATCGCTCAGCATCGCGCCGACCACGCCCCGGCCATTGTTGATACGGTCCATCACCTGGCTGAGCGCGATCGACAGCTTGTCGACGTGTTCGAGCGTGCGCTGAATCGATTCGAGCGTCAGCCGATCTTTCGGCTGGGCGGCGTCCTCGCCGCGAACCAGTTGACTGACCAATCCGTGACCCTTTTCGATTGACTCGAGTATCGAGCGCAGCGAACCGGAGATCGCCATCACGTTTGCGATCAAATCGTCGGTGCCTTCGCGCTGCAGAATTGCCTCGTAGTCGATCGGGTTGACCGAAGCCAGGATGGTGTCCGGAGTCGCGGGTGGCGCGGCTGCCGTGCCCGGCGTCAGCGCGACGAACTTGTCGCCGAGCAGCCCCATCGAATGAATCTGCATGATCGAATCGGTTCGCACGCGCTCCGCGGCGGATTCTTCGATCCAGATTCGCACGACGACGTAGCCGTTCTCGGGTTCGGGCGGAAACTTTATCGACTCGACGGCGCCGATCCGCACTCCCGACAGGGTTACCGGCGCTCCGGTCTGCAAGCCGTTGATTCGCTCGAAATGAGCTTGCAGGATTTCGGTGCGGGTGAAGAATTGCGCGCCGTGGCCGATCGTGAGAATCGCGAAACACAGGATCGCGAGCCCGGCCGCGATCAATGCTCCGACCCGCACTCCCGAATACGCGGAATCAGCCACGCTCACCTCGCATCGTGATTGTCATAGCGCAATCTCCACGAATTCGCGCATCAATTCGTCATCGGTCGTGCGCACTTCGTCGGCGGTGCCGCTGAATCTTATCCGTCCCTGGTCGAGCAGCGCGAAGCGGTCGCCGACCATGAACGCGCTCTTGAGATCGTGCGTCACCACGACCGACGTAAAGGCCAACTGCCGCTGCAAGCCCCGAATCAGCAAGTTTATCTTGTGCGTCACCAGGGGGTCCAATCCCGTGGTCGGTTCGTCGTACAGAACCGCCTTGGGCTGGAGCGCGATCGACCGCGCCAGCGCCACGCGCTTTTTCATTCCGCCGGAGAGTTCCGCCGGATAAAGATGCTCGACGCGCGTCATTCCGACCATGTCCAGCAGTTCGGTCACGCGCCGCTCGATCGCAGGCTCGTCCATGCCGCCGTGCTCGCGCAACGGATAGCTCACATTGTCGAACACGGTGAACGAATCGAACAGCGCGCCGCCCTGGAACACCATCGCGACCTGCTTGCGGATATCGGCCATCGCGTCCTCGCTGAGATTGTTCAGCCGCCGGCCCTCGACGATCACCTCGCCGCTGTCGGGCCGCTCGAGGCCGTTGAGATGCCGCAGCATGACGCTCTTGCCCTCGCCGCTGCCGCCGAGCACGACCAGGGTTTCGCCTTCGAAGACGTCGAGATCGACTCCCTGCAAGATCGGCTTGCCGCCGAAGCTCTTGCGGAGCTGGTGGACCTCGATGAATCGTTTTCGTCCGTCGTTCGGCATCAGATCGATAGAAAAAACTTGGTCAAAAAGAAATCCGAGATCAGCACCGTGATCGAGATGGCCACCACTGCCGAGGTCGTTGCGCGGCCCACGCCATCGGCGCCCCCCGTCGCGGACAGGCCCTTCGAACATGCGATTATCGCGATCTCGAAGCCGAAGAATACCGATTTTCCAAGTCCGCTCAGGAGGTCCTCGAGCCGCACGTTCTGAATCAACGAACTGTAGAAATAGTCGGCGCTCACGCCGAGCTGCGTGACCGAAATAACCAGCCCGCCGAGCAATCCGATCGCATCGGCCAGCACCGTCAGCACCGGCATCATGATGATGGTCGCAAGCACACGCGGCACCACCAGCTTCTTGACAGGACTGGTGGCCAGCGAGCGCATCGCGTCGATCTGCTCTGTTACCTTCATTGTGCCGAGCTCGGCCGTGATGCCGGCGCCCACGCGCGCCGCGACCATCAGCGCGCTCAACACGGGTCCCATCTCGCGCAAAAGCGAGAGTCCCATTATCCGGCTCACGTAAATCTTGGCGCCGAACTTCGCCAGGAACTGGCCCATTTGCAGCGCCAGCACCATGCCGGAAAAGATCGCGGTGAGATTGACGACGTTGACCGATCGCACGCCCACCGCGTCAAGTTGATCGAGCAACAGGCGGCCTTCGAACGGGCGGCGCACCAGGTAGCGGAAAAATTCGCCGGTCAGTACTCCGACTTCGCCAAGTTCGTCGAGGAACAGGTATATTCTTTCCAGCATCGCGCTTTGACGATGCGAGCGTAAGCGAAGCCGGCGGGTGCGGCAATACGGAGTTGCGGCGGTAACGAATTTGGATAACGGCGACGAGCTGCTTTTCGTGTACGGCACCCTGATGAATCCAGCCGAACGCGTGATCCTCCTGGGCAGGCCGATCGACGCAAGCCCGGGGCGGGTTCCGGGCTATGCGCGCGGTCGAAAGCGCCACTACTTCGTCGCAAAGCAGGCGGGCGCCGTCACAGATGGCGCAATCCTCGAAGGCCTGAGCGCGCGCGACCTGGCGATCCTCGACGAGTACGAAGAGGCGCCGGCGCTATACACGCGCGAGCGAATCGAAGTGCTCGCCGCCGACGGCCGCAAAATCGAATGTTGGATTTACCTGCCGACGAACTGGGCGAAGAACTAATCGCGATAGAGACCGCTGACTCTGCCTGTCACTTCACTTCGGCCGGGGGTGGCTTGGGCTGTTCTCCGCGCTTCAAGCCGAACTTGTCGATTCGGTACTGCAGAGTTCGATAGCTCATGGCGAGCATTTTTGCCGCCTTTGCGATCACCCAGTCATTGCGCTCGAGCGCCTGCAGGATTGCGTCGCGCTCGAAGGTTTCGAAATTGAAGCCCTCGCTCGGAATCTCGTATCTGTCGCCGCGCTGACTGTCCCTGCTGCGGCCCGGCTTCTTGCGCGACAGGACTTCATCGGGCAAATCGCGCGGCATCACCTTGTCCCCCTCGCAGAGCAGAATCGCACGCTCGAGCGCGGACTCGAGCTGGCGCACATTGCCCGGCCACGAGTAGTCGAGCAGGACTTCCATCGCCTCGCGCCCAATCTCTTTCACGCGGCCTTCGGCAAGATGTCCAAACTTGGCCAGTGCGTGATTGGCGAGCAGCGGAATGTCGCCGCGCCGATCGCGCAGCGGCGGCAAAGTGACGGTCACGACGTTTATGCGATAGTACAAGTCCTCGCGGAAGCGGCCCTCGCCGACTTCCTCGGCGATGTTGCGGTTGCTCGCGGCGACCAGGCGCACGTCGATGCGAAAGGAATCGTTGCCGCCGACGCGGCGCAGTTCCTTTTCCTGCAGGACGCGCAGAATCTTCGCCTGCATTCCCTGCGGCAGGTCGGCGATCTCGTCGAGAAACAGCGTTGATTTGTCGGCGCTCTCGAACAGCCCGATCTTGCGCTCGTTGGCGCCTGTGAACGCGCCGCGCTCGTGGCCGAACAGTTCGTTCTCGATCAAATTGTCGGGAATCGCCGAGCAATTGATCGCGACGAACTGGCGCGCCGCGCGCGGCGACAGCCGATGGATCGCCTTGGCCACGATTTCCTTGCCGGTCCCGCTCTCGCCCTGGATAAGGACCGTCGAATTCGACGGCGCGACTCGCCGCACCAGCCGGATCACTTCCTGGATGGCGGGATCCTGTCCGATTATGCCCTCGATCTCGAAGGTGCCTTCCAGGCGCCGCTTCAGGAGCTGATTTTCCTGCTGCAGGTTCGCGAATTCCGCCGCCTTGGCCACTCTCGTCACGAGTTTCTCGCGATCGGTCGGCTTCTCGAGGTAGTCGAACGCGCCCGCCTTCATCGCTTGCACGACGCTGTCGGTCGAGCCGTGCGCGGTCAGCACCACCACCTGGCTGGCCGGATAGGCGCCGCGCACTTTCGCGAGCAGCTCCTCGCCCGACATCCCCGGCATCATGAGGTCCGTCAGCACGACGTCGAAACGCGACAGCGCCAGCAACTCGATCGCGCGCTTGCCGACCGCAGCCTCTTCGACTGCGAATCCCTCTTCGCGCAACGTGTCCGCGGTGATCTGGCGTTCGAGGTCGTTGTCTTCAACGACCAGCACTGAGGCCTGGGTCATGATTGTGTCCGTGTACCGCGCTTGGCGGGAAGGTGAAAGTTACCGTGGTTCCGGGTCCGTCGGCGTTGGGTCCGATATCGATTGTACCGCCGTGGGTCTCGACAATCGCCCTCGACAGGAACAGCCCGAGACCGATTCCTTCGCGCTTGGTGGTGAAAAACGGCTCGAAGACGTGGTTCACGACTTCAGCCTCGATACCCGCGCCGGTGTCCGAAAAAGTAATCACCATCGCGCCGTCGACGCGCCGAATTGCAATACCCATCGTGCCGCCTTCGGGCATCGCCTGGATCGCGTTGGCGACCACGTTGATAAAGCAGGTGCGGAGTTTCTCGGCGTCCACGTTGAGAATGGGGGAGGCCCCGTTGCATTCCTCGACCAGCTCGATCCCCTGGCTTTTCATTTTCGATTCCGACAGCGCCACGACTTCATCCACCAGCTGACGCACGTCGGTGGGCGCCGGGAATATCTCGATCGGCTTGCCGTAATGCAAAAAGCTTTGCACCAGCTCCGACAACCGCCGCATCTCGTCCTTCATGATCACGAGCTGATGCAGAAACGCTTCGCGATCGTTGGGCTGCTGCGGAGCATAGCGGGCGCGGAGCTGATCGAGTGCAAGGCTGATGAAGTTCAGCGGGTTCTTGATTTCATGCGCCAGGCCGCCGGCCAATTGCCCGAGCGCCGTGAATCGTTCGAGCCGGTTTAGTTCCTGCTCGCGCTCGCGCGCATGCCGGAGCTGGCCGACCATGTCGTTGAAGCTGCGCGTCAGCAAGCCGATCTCGTCGCGCCGATGCGCCTCCAGAACCGGTTCCAGGCCGCGCGCCGCGATATTCTGCGCCGCGTCCGCGACCGCATGAATCGGCTTCACGTAGCGATCGGCGAGGATGTAAGCGAAGACCAGGCCGATTGCGAAAATCGCAAACGCGATCATCAGCTCGCGGGTCCGGCTCTGCGCCAGCGGCTGCGCGAAGTCGCCAAAATTCGCCACCACCTGCACGTAGCCAAGCAGATGATCTTCGACCTCGACCGGAATCAGATAGACCGTGGTCTCCGGCGCGAGCGGACCGAGCTTGCCGGCCGGAATAGTCAGCAGGTCATCGGGATGCTTGAGTTGGTCGGGGGTAAGCCATTCGGCCTGCTTGGGCCGCAGGGCAGCACCGATCAGATGCGGATTGGAGCTGTTGAGGATCAGATTTTCGCTCGATGCGATCGACACTTCGAGTCCCTTGGTGTGCAGGTCGCCAACGTAGGTGTGCAGCAGATCGCGATCGGTGCCGCCCACCGCGGTCAGCTCCTGCACGCTGATCTGGATCACGCGCGCCAGGTCCTTGACCCTCTCCTGGGTGGTCGCGACGATCGCCGCCTGCGTGCCCAGGCTGACCCACACCTCGGCGCCCAGCGTAAGCCCGAGCAGGGCTACCATCAGCACGATCAGTTTGGCTTTGAGGTTCAGCGCGGGAAAGTATGATTCCATTTTCGATATCGCCGGCCAGGCCGGCATGGCCACGCAATAATAGAGAATTATATACGTGGCTCCCCTGCCGCCAAAATCGCAAAATAGGCAGCAACCTGACAGGCCAGATTCTGATTCGGACGACCCGCCATCAACACGAACACGCGCCCAGAAAAAGCGTGCCGCAAAGCGCAAACGGGAAATGCTCAATCGTTTCCACCAATCACCAGCTCACAGTCAAGATTTGGATTGATGGGAAATTGAAGTTCTAGCTCCTTAATTTCGTTAGCGATCCCCGCGGCCTTAAGTGTTTGCGAGAAAAACCGTGCTCGGGTTGAAGGCGCGCTGCGATTATGAACGCGCACAATCAGCCCCTTCATATCGGCATCGATCTTCGCATCGCGGCTTCCACCACAATAGAACAATCCCTCAAAATCTTGAGCGTACTTTTCGGCCTCCGAATCGTTGAAGGGAGTCTTAATTGCGAGCTTGGGTCGTTGCTGCGGAGACAATCGATAGGCCGTCTCGATCGCGTCCCATTGTTGGCGAGTGATCGAACGTTGCTGATGCCGCCGCAACCCTTCGAGCTCCGTCCTGACCGAAGCAAGTTCGGCCCGATGATCGGCGGGAGACTCTTTCTCAGCCTTGATACGTGCATCATTCTCTTCCTTCCATGCGCGATATGTAGCCCAGAATAAGCCGACCGGGAGGAGCACCAAATAGGCGTGCCGAATCTCGGTCGGGCTCGAAGCGAGCAACGAATCCAATCGTCTTTGCCAGATGGGCGATAGGGCCGGCCTTACCAAACTCGGCAGTGCAAGCAGAGCACTGCCGACAATCGCCGCAAGAATAGCCCAAGCGTGCTTCATGAGCGCGCGCAAATACTGGTAGAATTGCCACGGCATCGGCTTCGCTACGCCAATTTCTGAGCAATCTGTTCGTCGAGAATTTCCTTGACGGTGAGCGGCACGATTACATTGCCCGACTTGCGAAAGTAGCGGTCAATCTCGGTTAGCGCATCCGAGGAATAATCGAACGAGACGAAGAAGCCTTTGGTTCGATCCTCGCGGGCCATCACGGCCTCAAACGAATCAATGTCCGGGCGGCCTGTTTTATCCTTTTGCTTAACCTGGATTGGATACCATTGATCCATAAAGCCCAATTCGCGGGCACCCGCTTCGCGCTCGCGCCGTTGGGCGGCATCGCGCCGATGTTCGATGGCCGATACCGGATAAATGCGCCCGTCGATTCCCTTGTCGCCGACTTGCGCTTTGTTCGGGATTCCGCCAAGCGCGATCACTGCCCAGTTCTCGAACTCAAACGGTGGGATTTTGCGAAGTTCCGCTTCCGATCTCGGGAGATCGCGCACGATGAAGCCACGCCCGGCACGCCACAGGTCCTCATTCTCGCGCAGCGCGCATTCTTTGCGGAGCCTGTTTGCCACCACCCGGCAGGAAGTCGGAGAAATGTCGATGCCGATCCACTGGCGCTTGAGATTCTGAGCGGAAATCAATGCCGTACCGCAACCGCAGAAAGCATCCAATACAATATCGCCGGGATTGCTGCTGGCCCCTATTATTCGATCCAGTAGGGCAATGGGTTTCTGCGTGGGGTACCCCTGCGACTCGCGTGCTTGTGAATTGACGGGCGGCAGATCGTCCCAGACACTCTGCAACGCAAGCCCTTTTGATTCATCCAGATACCGCTTGTAACGCGGCGTTGCCCCTTTGGACGGTATCGCAACCCGACCTTCCGCGATCAGCTTGTCCATCCGTTCTTTGCTATAGCGCCAGTAGCCTTTTACACCCAAAACCTCATAGTACGGATTGCCCTTAGCGGCTGCACCGGGACCGGATAGATTGTCCCATTGAAAGCGTCGGCCCTCCTCATCGACCTGCGAATAATGGGAGCGGATATATTCCTCTCCTAACGGCTGGTAGAGCTGATTCCACGGATAATCCTGCGAACCTCCCGTATAGAACAAAAGCACGTCGTGTATTCGCCCGAAGTGCTTACTGCCTTGCCGGGCGTCAGTGTGCGCCGTGCTACGCTTCCAGACGATCTCATTCTGAAAATTGTTCTCGCCGAAAATCTGGTCGAGCATCACCTTCACGTAATGGCTGGCGTGCCAATCGCAGTGATAGTAAAAGCTGCCCGTTTCCTTGAGAACGCGGGCAAGCTGGACGCATCGCGGGCGCATGAACTCGATATAGGCTTGGGTTGAAGCGTGGCGGTCCTCGAAAGAGCGCTTCTCTTTCGTCTCGCCCCAAAACACCTCGTAGTTTCGATTCGAGTTGAACGGCGGGTCGATGTAGATCAGGTCAACGCAGTGATTCGGAAGCCCCGCAAGCTGGTCGAGGCAGTCCCCGCAGTAGATTACGCGCGTATCTATCAGCGCGCTTCGCCTTGTCATTATTGTGCCTCGCGCCCGTTAGCCAAGCTGCTTGCGCCGTGCGATTTGCTTCTTGGGTTTTCCGCGCTTTGGCGGCTTGGGTCTTTAGCCGAGGGAGTCAAGTATATAATTTCCCAATAATTCGACCTATCCGTTCCTGGTCACGGGCTCGTTGACCTTGCGCAGAACCAGCAACCGGGTCGCGTACACCGCGGCGCTGAGGATCGCCACGATCACGATCAGCCGCTCGAAGCCGCCGATGTATCTGACTATCATCTCGATTTGCTTGCCAAAAATGTAGCCCAGCGTTACGACGATCGGCACCGATATCAGCGCTCCGAGCAGATCGTAGAGCAGAAACACCGCCGGGCGCACGCCAAAAGAACCGGCGGACAAATAGACCAAGGCGCGCAGACCGGCCAGGAATCGCGCGTAAAACACCGCGCGAGCCCCATGACGCTGCATGAAAAGCTCGATGCGCTCGATCTGATGCTGCCGACCCGGCCACGCCAGCGCCAAGTAGCGCACCAGGCCCGAGCCGAAGCGCCGGCCCATAAAGAACAGCGAGTTGTCGCCCGCGACCACGCCCAGCAGCGAGACCGCCAGCGTGATCGGGTAGCGCGTGATCCCGCGATGCGCCAAATAGCCGCCCGCGAGCAGCGCCACGTCTTCCGGCATCGGCAGCCCAAGTCCGCACAACATCAGAACAACGAACAATCCAAGATAGGTGAAGTGTTCGATGTACGCGGAGATCAGCCCGGCCAAGCTCAGCTCCCGTGGGCGTAACGCGCGCGCAATGCGTCGCGGATTTGTTCGACCGGGATGCCCCGGGTTGCCATCGACTGAGCATCGTGAGCCTCGCCGACGCAGATCGCACACCTGCTGCCGTGCGTATCACGGTAGCAATCGAGCAGGTTCTTGTGCCCGTTCGTTTTGTCGCATCCGCAGTAGCAATGCAATTGCGCCAGCAGCGTGGGATTGCGCTCGGCGATCTCATATGCCTCGCGCACATCGCCCTGGAAATTGTTCGGGTCGAGCGTTACCCGCAGCCGCGCCGCACCATCGGAGGCCACGGCCACCTGGCCCGCCGGCGGCTGCGCCTGAGTGGACACATAGCCGGCGTAAGAGAATGCCACCACCACCACCGCGGCGGCCGTCAGTGCGACAATTCCTTTGACGCCCTCGAACATGAGTCTCTCCGCAGCCGGAAATTATAGCATCTCGATGAATCTTAGGCTTTGATTCGCAAAACTGTATAGAGCGGCCGGCCGATGCGGTCCGCGCCGCGTATGCGGCAGGCGTTTGAGCAGGCCCATCGCGAGAATCCGCCGGCGGAAGTTTCGCCGATCGAGCGGACGGCCGAGGATTAGCGAGTATAGTTCCTCGAACTCGGCGAACGCGAATTCCCGGGGCAGCAACGCATACGCGATATTCGTGTACTCGAGTTTCGACTTCAGCCGCTTGACCGCATACGCCGCCATCAGCGAGTGATCGTACGCAAGCTGCGGCAGACGCGCGACTTCGTACCATCTGCCGGTCGCGTATTTGTCGCATGGCGCGCCGATGCCCTGCGGGTCGGGAATCAACGCCATGTACGCGACCGACACCACGTGCGCACGCGGGTCGCGCGACGGATCTCCAAACGTGAACAGCTGCTCGAGATAAGCGCCGCGAAGTCCCGTCGAATCGTAAAGCTCGCGCCGCGCCGCCTCGTCGAGCAGTTCCCCCACTCGCACCAGGCCGCCCGGAAACGCCCACCGCCCGCGACCCGGTCCGCGGCGCAGCTCGACCAGGTAGGTCTGCAGGCGCCCGCCGTTGATCGCGAACAACACGGTGTCCACCGCGACCATCGGCCGCGCCAGCCGTTGGCCACGCGCCGCGCCGGCCGCGACGCCTTGTGCGTTCGCGCTCAGACGCTCAGCTCGAGCATGCGCTCCAGGGCCCGCTTCGCGCCCGCGCGCACGTCGTCGGAAAGTTCGATTTCGTAGCGCAGATGGCGCAGTGAATCGAGCGTGCCCTCGAGCGTGATCATCTTCATGAACCGGCATAGCTTGCACACCTTGTAGAAGCGCTTGTCGGGAATTTCCATCAGGAGGCGGTCCGAGAGCCCGCATTCCGTCACCACCAGGAACTTGTCGGCGTCGCTGCTTCGCGCGTAACCGATCATCGCGCTGGTGGACAACACCGCGTCGGCGAGCGCGAGCACGTCGCGCCGGCACTCGGGATGCGCAATCACCTTGATCCCGGGAATCGCGCGCTTGACCTTGTTTATCTCGTCGGGAGTTATCTGGTGATGAACGTAGCAGTTACCGTCCCACGAAATTACCCGCTTGCGCGTCTGCCCCTGCACGTAGTTGGCGAGATTCTGATCGGGCACGAACAGGATATTGTCCGAGTCGATCCGCTCTACGATCTTCGCGGCGTTGGATGACGTGCAGCACGCGTCGGACAACGCTTTGACGTCGGCCGTGCAATTGACGTACGACACCACCTTCAGGTCGGGATAGATCTTCAGCAGTTCTTCCTTGCGATCCGCCAGCCGCTCGGCCGTCACGCTGTCCGCCAGCGAGCATCCCGCCTTCAGATCCGGCAGCAGCACCTTGCGATCGGGGTTGAAGACCTTGGCCGTCTCCGCCATGAAGTGAACGCCGCAAAAGACGATCACGTCGGCGTTGCGCACGTCGCGCGCGTTGCGCGCCAGCTCCAGCGAGTCGCCGATAAAATCGGCGACCTCGAAAATCTCCGGCCGCTGATAGTTGTGCGCGAGCACCACCGCGCGGCGCGCCTTTTTCAGCCGCTTGATCTCCGCGATCATGTCCGCGTAGCGCTCGCACGTGTCAGCCGTGTAGGTCTCGTTGCCGAGCACGCCGAGCTTGTCGTGGAGCGCGATCCCGCTAACCGCAGTTTCAACAGATTGGTTCACCGTGAGTCCTCTTCAGCGTGGCCGTCATTACTTTGCGTCAATATGACACTTACTCCAGGCCGGCCGTCTTTGCAAGCCGCTCTCCCGGTGGCGAAGAGGGGCGCCGCTCTGATAAATCCAGTTGCAATTGCGCACGCGGACAACGAAACGGCGCTTTTTCAGGAGTTAATGTGATGGATGAAGTATTGGATCGCGGGATTCACTGAGCGCCCGATCATGAGCCGTCAAACAGCACTCGGCCTCGTCCGCGACTTGTTCTTCCGCTCGAAGATCGAAGCTGTCGCCGCCGCCGTCGGCGCCGAAGTTGGCTACGCCTCGACGCTCGACGCCGTTGCCTCGCGGTGCGCCGAATTGAAACCCTCCGTCGTCTTCACCGATCTCTCAGACGACGCCTTTCCCGCGCTCGAGACCCTGAAACAAATCCGCGCGGCTGCTCCCGGCGCGCGCGTGATCGGATTCGCCTCGCACGTAGATTTGAAACCCCTGAAGGCCGCCCGCGAAGCAGGCTACGAGCTGACGCTCTCGCGCAGCGAATTCACCGCTCGCCTCCCCGATCTGCTGCGCCCCTCCGAGCGCTAATTAATTTCTTCCGGATCGCATGCCGGTGATATATTTCCCCTAATGCACTGCGCGCTCGACGACTTCCATCCTGCCGTTCGCACCTGGTTCGAGCGCCGCTTCAGCGCGCCCTCGCGCGCGCAAGAGCTGGGATGGCCCGTCATCGGCGCCGCCAACGACGCGCCCGGCTTCGACGTCCTGCTATGCGCGCCGACCGGCAGCGGCAAGACTCTGGCCGCCTTCATGTGGGCAATCAACGGCCTCGTCCTCGACGCGGCGCGCGATCGGCTTTGCGATGAAGTCTCGGTCCTGTACGTTTCGCCGCTCAAGGCGCTGGCCAACGACATTCGGCTCAATCTCGAGGAGCCGCTCGACGGCGTGCGCGACGTCGGCGCCGAATCGGGCCTCGATCTTTCGCGCATTCGCGCCGGTCTTCGCACTGGCGACACCTCCGCGAGTGAGCGCACTGCGATGCTCCGGCGGCCGCCGCACATTCTGGTCACGACGCCCGAGTCGCTGTTCATCCTGCTGACCTCGCCGAAGTTCCGCGAAAAACTCGCCGCCGTCCGCCACGTGATCGTCGATGAACTCCACGCGCTGGCCGGCAACAAGCGCGGTGCGCATCTCGCGCTGACTCTCGAACGCCTGGAACGCTTCGTGACGAGTCGCGGGCGGCCGCGGCCCAATCGAATCGGCCTGTCGGCGACGTTGAATCCGATCGAAAAGCTGGCCGCGTTCCTGGCCGGCTACGACGTGGCGCGCGGCAATTCGCGCTCACCGCGTCCGATAAAAATAGTTCGCGCCGACGATCGCGTCCGCACGATGGATCTCCAGGTCATCGCGCCCGGCCCCGAGCTTGGACCGCTGGCCACTCATCCGCATTGGGAAGCGATGTACGACGAAGTCGCGCGCCTGATCGGCGAGCATCGCACGACGCTGGTTTTCACGCTCAGCCGCCGCTTTGCCGAGCGGGTCGCACTCAATCTGCAGAAGCGGCTCGGCGCTGACGCCGTGATGGCGCATCATGGCAGCCTCGCGCGCGCCGAGCGCCTGCTCGCCGAGCAACGGCTCAAGCGCGGCGAGTTGAAGGCGATCGTCGCGACCGCGTCGCTCGAACTCGGCATCGACGTCGGCGCCGTCGAGCTCGTGTGCCAGGTCGATTCGCCCAAGTCCATCGCGGCCGCGATTCAACGCGTCGGGCGCTCGGGGCACAGCCTCGGCGCGACTCCCAAGGGACGCTTCTTCGCGCTGACCACCGACGATTTGCTCGAATGCGGCGCGGCGGTGCGCGCGATTCGCCGCGGGCATCTGGACGAAGTGGAAATTCCGATGGGATGCGCCGATATCGCGGCGCAGCAAATCGTCGCAATCGCGGCCGAGGAAGAGGAAATCTCCGAAGCCGAGCTGCTGCGCGTGCTGCGCAGCGCCTACAACTTCGGCGATCTCGACGCCGGCAAGCTGCGCCATCTGCTCGAACAGCTCTCGGCCGAGTTGCCCGAGCGAATCATGGGCGCGTCGCCAAAGATTTTCTTCGACCGCGTCAACGCCCGCGTCCGCCCGCGGCGATCCGCCCGCCTGTCGGCCATCACCTCGGGCGGAACGATCCCCGAAGCCGGCAACTACGACGTCGTGATCGAGTCCGAGGGCCGAAAGGTCGGCGATGTCGAGGAGGACTTCGCGCAGGAGTCGTCGCGCGGCGACGTGTTCTCGCTCGGCTCGATGCCCTGGCAGATTCAGCGCATCTCGCGCGGACGCCTGATGGTCGAGCCGGCGCCCGGGATGGCTCCGACGCTGCCTTTCTGGCAGACCGAGGCAGGCGGCCGCTCGCAGGCGCTGTCGGCGGAGATTTGCGATCTTCGCCGCGAGATTTGGAGCCGTCTCGAACGCAACGAATCGGCCGCTGACTGGCTGATGAGCGAATGCGCGATGTCGGATCGCGCCGCCACGCAAGCCGTGGACTACGTCCGCCGCGGCGTCGAGGCGCTCGGCGCGATCCCGGACGAAAAGACCGTCGTCATCGAGCGCTTCTTCGACGGCCTGGGCGGCACGCAAATCGTCATTCACACGCCATTCGGAATCCGCCTCAATCGCGGACTCGGTCTGGCGATTCGAAAGCGCCTGTGCCAGTCGTTCGATTTCGAAATCCAGGCGTCGGCGATCGACGACGGCGTGCTGCTCGCGCTGAATTCGCGGCATAGTTTCCCGCTCGACACTCTGTTCAGCATGCTGAAGGCGCGCAACGCGCGCGACGTACTTATCCAGGCGATCCTGGGTGCGCCGATGTTCGAAGTGCGCTTCCGCCACGTCGCGACGCGCGCACTCGCGGTGATGCGCTCATCGCGCGGCAAGAAGGTTCCCGCCTGGATTCAACGCCTTCGCTCGCAGGAACTTCTGTCCGCGATTTTTCCCGGCCAGCAAGCCTGCTTCGAGAACCGGCCGGCCACGATCGAACTCCCGGACCATTTTGTGATCGAGGAAACGATTCGCGAATGCCTGGAGGAGTCCACCGACCTGCCGCGCACGGTGCGGATGCTCGAAGGCATCGAGAGCGGCGCGATTCGCACCGTCGCGGTCGATGCGATCGCGCCGTCGGTGTTTGCCCATCGCATCCTGCTCGCGTCGGACTATTCATTTCTCGACGACGGCGAACGCGCCAATCGCCGTTCGCGGACCGTGACGATGAATCGCGGCATGGCCGAGGACGTGTTCCGCAAAGAAGACCTTTCCGATCTGCTCTCGGCGGAAGCGGTCGACAGCGTCGTAGCCGAAGTGACGGGCCGCGCGGCCGGACGCAGGCCGCGCTCGCGCGACGAATTGTACGAATTGATTCGGGCGCACGGTTCGCTCACGCAGGCCGAGGCCGAAGAACGCGCCGGCGAGGGCGGACGCGCGATGCTGGCGGAGTTGGACGCGGAGCGGCGAATCGCGCGTGTCAACTTAAGCGGCGAATCGGCAGAGCGAATAATCGCGAGCGAAGACAAGGGCGTCTTTGCCGCCGCGTATCCCACCGCATCGATTGACGGCGGTTTCCAGTCGAGCGACGAGGGCCGCGATGGCGACGGTGCGCGCGCCGAACTCGTGCGCCGCGCGCTGAAGACTTGCGGACCGGCGACTGCCGGTGAAATCGCGGCGCTACTGCATATCAAAGAATCGGACATCGAGCGGATTCTCGCGGCGCTGGAAGGGGATGGCGGGATTTTTCGCGGTCATTTCACGCGCGCCGATGCGATTCAATGGTGCGACCGCTACAACCTGGAACGGATTCATCGGATGACGCTGGCGCGGGTGCGCGCTGAAATCGAGCCGTGCGCGGATCACGAGTACGCGGCGTTTCGGCTGCGATGGATGCGCGTCGGCGGCGCTGAGCTGCCGGCCGATCAGAGCGGCGTAGCTGCGGTGCTCGAACAGCTGTCAGGAATCGCGGCGACGCCCGAGATTTGGGAGCACGCGATTATCCCGGCGCGCATCGCAGGCTATCGGCCCGAGATGCTCGACCTGGTCTGCATGAGCGGCCAGATGAAGTGGGTCGCCGTTGCCGAAGAAGGTATCGAAGGCGCGCGTCCCGCGAGCACACCGTCGCGGGTCACATTCATTGCGCGCAAGGCCACTCTGTTTGTACCGCGCGAAGAATCCGCGCCGGCGGACGCGAAGGAGCAGGCGGTGCTGGAGGCTCTGGGAGCCGCGGGTGCGCAGTACCTGGACGAGGTTTCGGAGCGAGCGAATGTTTCGGAGCGCGACGCATTGTCCGCGTTATGGCGGATGGCGGCGTTGGGGCGCGTGAGCAACGACAACTTTGCGCCGATCCGGATGTTTGCCGACGATCGCGGCGCCGAGCGCGCGCTCGAGTCGGTCGCACACCGCCCGACGACTCGTCACGACGCGGCGGTTCGCGCGCGGCTGAAGTCGAGTCTGGCGGGCCGATGGTCGCTGATACGCGCGGGCGAGCATCGCGCTGGCGGCCCGGATGACGCGCGGGATCTCGCGCTCAAATTGCTCGAGCGTCATGGAATTCTCGCCCGGGAGATGCTCGGCCTCGAATCGACGCATATCTCGTGGAGCGAGATCGCGTTTGCGCTGCGGCGGCTGGAATATAGCGGCGCGATTCGGCGGGGGTGGTTCGTGAGATCGATTTCGGGGGAACAATATGCCCTGCCAGAGGCGGTCGAGATGCTGCGCGCGGCGCGGAGCCTCATTCCGGCGCGAGAGAAACCGGTTGCGTTGAGCGCGATCGATCCCGCCAATCCGTACGGCGCCGTGATTGCCGGATACGGTATCGCGCGCGAGGCGGCCAACGTCGTGGTCATTCGCGCCGGCCGCGTGATTGCGGGATTGCAGGGACGCGCGATGATCACGGCGGGCGAGCGCGGCGCCGATGACGAGAGTTTCAGCGCGGCGGTGGCGGCTCTTCTGGCGCTGAAGCAGCGTATCACGATCGATTCAATCGACGGCGTGGCGGCGCTCGAATCGCCGCGGGTCGGCATTCTGGCCGCGATGCGATTCCATTCCGACGGACGCTCGCTGGTCTTCGACGGGTTGCACGGCCCGGCGCCCGCGCGCGCATCGCGCCGCAGCGCCGGCCCCGGCTAGAACGCCATCGTCTCCCGCCAGTTGGCCAGTTGATTGGGCGCGCTCGCGCGGTATTCTGAACGGATAGCAAATCGAATCGGATTGGGCTGAGCGCCGGATTTGGAACTCGCGTCCGATTCTTCCATTTTGACCATCGCACCAGGAGGGCAGGGCTCGATCAATGGCGACTAACAGTTTCGGTGCTCGTTCGACGCTTTCGGTGGAAGGCAACAGCTACACGATCTTCAGGCTCGAAGCGCTCGAGAAGCGCGGTTTCTCGCTCGCGCGGATGCCGTATTCGATCAAGGTGATGCTCGAGAACGTGCTGCGGCGCGAAGACGGCGTGATCGTGACGACCGGGCAGATCGAGGCGCTGGCCAAATGGAACGGCAAGGGCGGAGAGCGCGAAATCTCGTTCATGCCGGCGCGCGTGCTGCTGCAGGATTTCACGGGCGTGCCGGTGGTGGCGGATCTGGCGGCGATGCGCGATGCGATCAAAAAGCTCGGCGGCGATCCCGCGAAGATCAGTCCGCTGCAGCCGGTTGACCTGGTGATCGATCACTCGGTGCAGGTCGATTCTTTCGGCAGCGCCGATTCGTTCGCGGCCAACGCGCGGCTGGAATTCGAGCGCAACCGCGAGCGCTATCTTTTTCTGCGCTGGGGGCAGGGCGCATTCGACAACTTCCGCGTCGTTCCGCCCGACACTGGAATCGTTCACCAGGTGAATCTGGAATATCTCGCGCCGGTGGTTTTTTCGTCGAAGAACGGCGAAGCGTATCCGGACACGGTGATCGGCACGGATTCGCATACCACGATGATCAACGGGCTCGGCGTGGTGGGATGGGGTGTGGGCGGAATCGAGGCCGAAGCCGCGATGCTCGGGCGCTCGGTACCGATGCTGATTCCCGAAGTGATCGGGTTTCGGCTGGCGGGCAGCCTGCGTCCGGGGGCGACCGCTACCGACCTGGTGCTGACGGTCACGCAGATGCTGCGCAAGAAGGGCGTGGTCGGCAAGTTCGTTGAATACTTCGGGCCGGGACTCAAGTCGCTGCCGGTCGCGGATCGCGCGACGCTGGGCAACATGTCGCCCGAGTATGGCGCGACGATGGGATTTTTCCCGGTCGACGATCAGACGCTCACTTATTTGCGGCTGACGGGACGGAGCGAAAGCCAGGTCAAACTGATCGAGGCCTACTGCAAGGCGCAAGGCCTGTTTAATTCCGCCGAGGCGCCCGAGCCGAAATTTTCCGACACCCTCGAACTCGATCTCGGGACCGTGGTGCCGAGCATGGCCGGGCCGCGCCGTCCGCAGGATCGAGTTGCGCTGACGGCGGCGAAGAGCGGTTTCCGGAGCGAGCTTGCCAAGGAATTCGAGCAGCATCCGAGCGTCGATCGCAAAGAGCTGGCGAAGTGGGTTGCCGAAGGCGGCGACGGCGCGGCGGCGGCCGAAGGGGCAGCGGTCGAATCGAAGCTCGGCCATATCGCCAACAAGGTCGAAGTGCATTCCGAGGGCGGGCGCTTCGCGTTGACGCATGGCTCGATCGTGATCGCCGCGATCACGAGCTGCACGAACACGTCGAATCCGTCGGTGATGCTCGCGGCGGGAATTCTCGCGCAAAAGGCGGTTGCGCGCGGGTTGATGGTCAAGCCGTGGGTGAAGACCAGCCTGGCGCCCGGTTCCAAGGTCGTGACGCAGTACCTCAAGCGCGCGGGGCTGACCGAGTCGCTCGACAAGCTGCGCTTTAACCTGGTCGGTTACGGATGCACGACGTGTATCGGCAACAGCGGGCCGATTGCGGAGGCGATCGCGGGGGCGGTGAAGCAGGGCAACCTGGTGGCATGTGCAATACTGAGCGGCAATCGCAATTTCGAGGGGCGCATCAATCCCGCGGTGCGGTTCAACTACCTGGCGTCGCCGCCGCTGGTGGTCGCATACGCGATTGCGGGCACGATGGATATCGACGTCGAGCACGAGGCGCTCGGCACGGGTTCCGACGGACGTCCGGTGTATCTGCGCGACATCTGGCCGTCGCACGAGGAAGTGGCGGCGGCGGTGGCGGGTTCAGTTGACGCCGCGATGTTCAGGAGCGAGTACGGCCAGGTGTTTGACGGCGACGAACGATGGAAGGGCCTGGCCGTGCCGAAAGGCAACCTGTTCCGCTGGGAGAAGGATTCGTCCTACGTGAAGGCGCCCCCGTTTTTCGACGGCGTGACGGCCAAGGTGGGCGAGTTCTCCGATATCAGCGGAGCGCGGGCGCTGGCGGTGCTCGGCGACAGCGTGACGACGGATCACATATCGCCGGCCGGGTCGATCGCGGCCGACAGTCCGGCGGGCAAGTATCTGATCGCGCATGGCGTGCAGCCCAAGGATTTCAACTCATACGGAGCGCGGCGCGGAAATCACGAGGTGATGATGCGCGGGACGTTGGCGAATATCCGGCTCAAGAACCTGATGGTGCCGGGGGTGGAAGGCGGCTTCACCACGCATGTCCCGGACGGCGAGCGGATGACGATCTTCGAGGCGTCGGAGCGTTACCGCAAAGCAGGGACTCCGCTGATAGTGATCGCGGGCAAGGAATATGGCACCGGCTCGTCGCGCGATTGGGCCGCCAAGGGTGTGCAACTGCTCGGCGTGCGCGCGGTAATCGCGCAGAGCTTCGAGCGAATCCATCGCAGCAATCTGATTGGGATGGGCGTGCTGGCGCTGGAGTTCAAGGGTGGCGACAGCCGCGAGAAGCTCGGACTCACGGGGCAGGAAGTATTCTCGATCACGGGATTGAAGGCGGGAATCAAGCCGCGCCAGGCGATGAAGGTGCGCGCGGAATCCGGCGGCAAGACGATCGAGTTCGAGGCGACGCTGCGCGTCGATACGCCCGAGGAGGTCGAGTATATCCGGCACGGCGGAATCCTGCCGTTCGTGCTGCGCGAATTGATTCGGCAGGGGTGAGGCAGGGGTGACCCCTGCACCCAGTATTAAGGCCGCGCTCCGTTGTCGCGCGCGGGCAGGGGTGACCCCTGCACCCAATGTTAAGGCCGCCCGGCGTTGGCGGGCGCATGAAGGAAGAATCACCTGCGCGGTGGGCGGCAGGGGCTGCGGCCCCTGCACCCGCAGTGAGAAGACGCGAAAATCTGCGCAGCGCATCTTTTCGCGACTATGCGATGGAAGAGCCCGCGGGCGCACGGTTTCTTAATACTGGCCTCCCGTGCCAACGGGTCTTAATACTGGCCAGCCGTGCCAACGGGCAGGGGTGAGCCCTGCACCCGATGCTAAGATAAGAATGCGGGACTTCGTCCCTGTTAGAAGGGTCAGGGGGAAGAATCGCGGAGAGCGCCAGTAGCCGCCTATTGCATCAGGTCCGGGTAATCAACACCAACGCAGTTGCATAACACTTTCGCATTTCCAAGGTCTCACAGATTTTTTCGGCTGGAAGCGATCAGCGGAGGAGCGCGATTCAGGCGGGCTGTGGAGCCGTGGTATCGATCCCGACCGCGGTGCCGCTCTTGCGGGTGGCGTAGCGGCTGAGCAGTCTCACGACCGCGGGCGTGACTTCGTGGATAGCCTCGCGGCGGAAGCCGACAACCTCAGGACCGCGCGCGCGCATCATCCCGAGCATCGAGAGCCGCAGCAGCGCCGCGACCGCCTGGCAGTAACGGAAGCGCTCGAAGTCGATCGGCGCCATCGCATGATAGAGCGGTATGTACAAAGCCGCGAAGCTCGCGCGAAGCCCGTTGCCGACCACGTTGTCGCGCATCCATCGCGGGTTCTCCAGCGCGGACGAGGACAGAATCACGGCCGTCATCGCAGCGTCGAGATGGCGATCGCCGACATCGGCGTTCACCCAGTCGATGACGCCGGTCACGCGCACCCCATCCACCATCACGTTGAGCGGATGATAATCCATGTGCAGGAGCGAATTGGGGCTGTGGCGAAACCGGGCCGCGCGTTCGGCAACCAGATTGAGCGCCTCGCGCAGACCGGGCAGCGGGCCGGTCTCGACGCGATTGGCGATGATCGCAAGCACGCGATCCAGCAGCGGGCAGTCGGCGTCAGCGCCGGCGCCTGCGATTGGCGCATATGCGTGCGGAATCTCGCGCAGGGGCGCGCTCGCCGGGTCGAGCTTGTGGAGCCTCGACTGCGCGCGGACGAAAGAAAAAAATGCCATCGAGAAAGTCTTTAACGAACTCGGAAAGCTGCGGATCGTGAACAGCGTACCGCCCGCCAGCCGCTGCATGATGAGGAACGGCGCGCCTAGGGCGCGATGGTCGGCCTCGAAGGCGTAGGGGCGCGGGACGCAATAGCCGGCGGCGAACAGGCGATCGATGGTGGTGTATTCGCGGGCGCCTTTGGCGTCGGCCTCGGAGCCTTGATAGAACCGCAAAACCATCGATTGGCCGGCCCGGATGGCCGTGAACGCCTTCGACGCCGCATCGAGCGTGAACTCGAAGACCGTGGTTTCCCATCCGCTGGCAAGGACGCTCAGACGCGAGACCGGTGCGCCAAGGTACGCGGACAGGCGTTGCTGAATGTCGTCACAGTCGAGCATCGGATACAGCGCGGACGGAGAATCCGCCGGAACCGCAGCGTAATACACGCGGAGAAAAGTCGCAACCGAACTGACACGCGTGTCAGGTGCGGCAGGGGTGACCCCTGAACCCAATATTAAGACAAAGATGCGGGATGCGGGACTTCGTCCCGGTTAGAAGGGGCGAGCGATCAGGGAATCGGGCGAGGCATGAAATGTTGCTGTTGGTGGGTCTCGGTGGGCGGCGGCGGTTCGGCCGGCGTCTGGGGCATCGGCGCCATCTTGAGTGTCTCGTTGGGGAGAGTCTGGCCGTCTTGCTGGAAACGCTGCTGCACGATCGACGAGAGCAAGGGTCCACTGCGATCGCCGAGATCGATCGCAACTTCGACCGACAGTCCCAGCCGGAGCGGTTTGTCTCGGGGCTCCGGTCCGTCGATAACAATCTTGACCGGCACGCGCTGCACGACTTTGACCCAGTTGCCGGTCGCATTTTCGGGCGGCAGCAGCGAGAAGGCCGCGCCGGTGCCCATGCTGATCGAATCGACGTGTCCCCGGTAGGTGTAGTTGGGATAGATGTCGGCGACGATCTCCGCCTTTTGACCGACGCGCACGTCGGTGAGCTGGGTCTCCTTGAAGTTGGCCGTGAGGTAGAGCTTGCCAAGCGGGACGATCGCCAGCAGAGGCTCTCCGACCTGGACGCGATTGCCAACGTGGGCGGTTTTGTGAGTCACGATGCCCGCGAACGGCGCGGTCAGTTTGGTGTAGTCGAGATCGAGCTTGGCGGCTTCCAGAGCGGCTTCGGCCTGCTTCACGACCGGGAGTGCGTAGCGCGAACGGCCGTCGTTGCGCGATCCGAGGGCGGCCTCGGCCTGCGTCAATTGATGCTCCGCCAGCGCTTCATCGGCCATCGCGACGCGCAGTCCGGTGTTGGCCTGATCGTATTGCTCGATGGAGACGACGCCTTGTTCCTTCAGCGCCTTGGCGCGGTCGAAATCGATTTGCGCCTGCTTGAGCTGCGACACGGTGAGCGCCACACCCGACCGCGCCGCATCCACCAGCGCGTAGAGCTCATCGACGGATTGCCTGGCGCGCTCGAGCTGAGCCTGGGCCTGCTCGACACGGACGTCGAAGTCGCGCGGGTCCAGCGTCAACAACAGTTGGCCTTCCTTAACCGTCCAGTTGTCCTCGACATAAACGTTGGTGACGGTGCCGGCAACACGCGAGGAAACCAGCGCGACAGTGCCGTCGACGTAGGCGTCGTCGGTGCTGACGTGGCTTTCGATGTAGCGATAGTAGTGAAAACCGGGAATCGCGGCGGCGGCGACCGCAATGATCGCCACTGCCAACAAGACCCGGCGTACGAGCTGCGAATTCATAGAATGATTTCAGAGGCGGGAAGGTCTAGGCGCGTTTTCGAATGGCTCGCTCACTTCTTACAGAGGCTAACTATGACGAATGCGGGAGGCTGTCAAACGAACCGGGACGATCGAGCGCGGATTCGACGCAGCGGCAGGCATGCGAGCGAATTGCGCAACTAGCGCGGCGCTGACTCAACAGGGCGCGCGAGTCATGGCTCGCGAATCGTCGCGTTGGGGCCATGAACGACGGCCGCCACCACGGCGCCGTCGAGCGTCATGTTGACGGTGAAAGTAGGGAAGGCTGGAGCTCCGAAAAGGGTGGCGTCCACCTTTCCGTCGGGGCTGTCGAACAGGATCAAGTTCGGCGCGCGTGAGCTGATCACCCATCCGGTGGTGATATCCTCGACCAGCGCGTTGTAACGCTGATCGGCGGGACCGGCGACGAAAATGCGCAGGTCCGGAGACGCCGGCGATGCGATCGAGTTGAGGGTACCCCCGACCTGCACCGACACGGTGCCAAAAGATGCGCTGGTGGACTGAAGATCGGCCACTCTGGTGCCGATGATTGCTTCGAGACTCAGCAGGTTGCTGTTGCTGGTGGTTTTAGTTGCGATGATTCGAGCCGGCAGGACGTTGTTGCAGATTACGATGCTAAGCGGGACGTTGCCCTGAAGCGTCCATGACGATCGCGCGTCCGATACGGTCGCGGTAAATGGCGTCCCGACCGTGCCGAGAATTTCATACGATGCCAACGCCGGGCCGTTGGGTGTATTACCGACGCTCCCGGAAAATCCAGTCTGGTTGTTGCAGGCCGCGACTGAAAACGCGAGCGCTGCGCCGAGCGCGCTCATCGACAAAATTCGCACGAGACACCGCATCGCCCGGCTTGCCATCACTCTGGTATCGGCTTGATTACGTCGTTGCAGATGCCGGGGCATGTGCCGTCGGGATACTCGCAGGTGGTCGGGCACTTGATCCCCGGCGTCGGAGCCGAGCTCGGGCCACCGGCTGGCGGAGGCGGTGGAATCGTGACGGTCACCGTATTGGTGTCAAGCACAGGTGTAGGCGCCGAACTCGGCACCACCGAAAAAGTGGGTACCGGCAGTTGGAGCCTTTGTAGATTATAAGTGTCGGCAGGAGCGCAGAAGGCGTAACTGTTGTTCGGGTTCTCAGTCGTCACATTCTGCACGGGAGCATTTGTTATCAGCACGTTATCTTTCGACAGGACGACCGAGGTGCCGAGGTTCGCGTTGGCGACGCCACTTGGACCGCCCGTCACGCTGCCGTGACCGACGCAGTCGATCGTTTGGTCGATGGGGAAAGTCGCCGTCGTCGGAGGACTGCACACTCCCGGAGCGGAGGGCTTCGCCGACGCCGGAACGTCTGCCAGCACCGCGATGGTGTGGCCCTGAAACGGATCGGTGACGCCCTGATAGAGATCGATCGTCGTAGCGAACAGATCAAAGCCTGAGGGAACGACATCCGAGGTCGGAACATTCAGCGTAAAAGAAACGCAGCTATGCGGTGGAGGTCCTGGGCAGGAGCCGACGTGCGAGTTCGTGACGGCAAGCGGCATCGGGAGCGCGCTTTCAATATTGTTGGTTCCATGGTCCTCGGCGAATACCTGGACCAGAGTAGTCTGCCCCGGATTTGGCGGTGTTATCGGGATAGTGCCGCTGATGTATCCCGTGTTCAGCGCGAGGTCGCACGCGTCGAAAGTGGCGCCGGTGGCGCTAGTGGTGCAAGTGCCGCCGGTTTTGCCCGAGCTCGGAATTGCCTGGACGAATAAAGGATCGTAACCCGGCGCGGTGATCTCCATCGCATAGGCCGCTTTTTTCGGTAGCACCGGAACGTTGTCGAACGCAGCGGGGATCGCGAGCGTACCCGGCAGCGGAAAGTTGCCTGCATCATCGGTATTCGCCGTCGCGACAGCGATGCATTGCTCGGGGGAGTCAATACAGAAGGTTGCCGGTGTTGCCGGTGGCGTGGGAGTGATGTCATCGGGTGGAATCAGCAACTGCAGGGTCGCACCGACAACCGGTTTTGTGGCGACGCAATTATCGCTGATCGTACCCGTGATATAGCCAAGTGTCTGGCCCACTTTGGGGGTGAAGTTTTGTGAGAGCGATTGCCCAGGGTATAGCGGCGGCAACCGCGCTGCCTGGTAGGTATCTGCTCCGCCCACCAGCGCGAGGTCATAGAGTGTTCCAAATCCATATGCCCCCGTGGGGCCGCCGGCCGCCGGAAGCGCCAGATTAAACTTCCCGTTTTGGACCGGAGCGGTGGCGATAGGGGTATTGGTTCCGATCGCTTCGGCTGTCACCGTCAACGGTTGGACCCTTGTCGTCGGCGCAGTCGGCGAGCCCGACACGGATCCTGTCACCGTACCCAGCTGGACCGGATTCGTGGGCGGCGACGCCAACTTGATCGTTACGGTGTACGCACCGCCGGCTGTCGTAGGCGCCTTATTGATCATCATCGACACTTGAAGGAACAACTCCACCAGTTTCCCCTTTTCCGGCGCGATCAGCCCGCCGGGACCGGTGTTCGACACGCTGATGACGTTGGTGCCGGCAGCCAACTGGATCGGGTAATTGATGCATCCGTCGGCGGTGGCGCTAAGCGGCGGCGCCAGCGGACAGTCGGGGATCAATGTGCCGGGATTGTTCGGATCGAGCTGGACCTCGGCAATTTCGTAGGTGTCGGGCCGCACATCGGCGGTGTTGAAGAGCTGGGGTAGGTTCTGCGAAGTATTGAGATCGATCTGCAAGTCCGCGTTCTGTGGAGAGTTTCCGATCCCCGGAGGCACCGGAATGGTTTCCCATCCGCCATTGGCGGGGCCCACGGCCGCATTGCGATTGATGCGAACCGACTGAACATTGAGAAGAACGTTCTGAAAGTTCGTCGGCGGAACGCCCACAAATCCCACCTCGACCTGCGCTGTGTTGGCGGCCCGGGCCGACCCGACACCGGCCAGCAGCACGCAAATCAGAGTGACGAAAGGTGCTATCAGGCTGCCAGCAGTGCGATGCACAAAAAAATCTTTCACACGGAATCCATCGAAGAAGATTTGGGTCAGCATTTGGGATAACCTAACCAGTGTGCGAACGCAAGAATACAATCGCTTGCGTGAACGTCAAATGGATCAGGGGAGCTTGACTGATCGCCTTCCCGATCCGGAGAATCACAGCCAGCGATGAACTCGTCGAATCGAAACGCCCGCTGCTGTCTGTTCGCGCTTTTCTTTCTGCTCTGCTTCGGGGTTCGAGTGACCGCGGCGGATGCGAGCTTGAAAATCACGACCGGAAATCCGGGCCTCGAGCACTTCGACACCGACGGCGGCGTACAGCTCGACTTCGGTCTGACCGATCAGAACGGCAATCCGGTCGGCAACCTTCGTCCCGACAACGTGAAAGTATTTGAAGACGGCAAGGAAGCCAAGATCCTCGACTTTCGCGGAGTCGGTCAGGGCCGTCCCGTCGATATCGTGTTCGTGATGGACGTGACGGAATCGATGCAGCCGTATATCGACGCGGTCAAGCAGAACGTGATCGCGTTTGCGCAGGACCTGCAGGCCAACAGCCGCGACTACCGGCTCGGGCTGGTGACGTTCGAGGATTACGTGGTCTCGGCGTACCCGGACTGCAACTGCGCCTATCGCAACTCGTTTACTTCGGACGTCAAGCAGTTCACCGAGTGGGTGGGCAGCCTGCACGCCGGCGGCGGCGGCGACATCCCCGAGGATCAGCTCGACGCGCTTGCCTATGCGGCGAAGTTTCCGTTCCGCCCCGAGGCCGAAGGCATCATCATTATCATCACCGACGCGCCGGCCCATCATGACGGCGACGGCTCGGCCGACACGGCGCACGATCAGGCCTTCTGGGACCATCATACTCGCGGCGTGCAGGTGACGGATTTGACCGGGACCAAAGTCGCCGACATGCTCAAGAAGAACGGGCTCACTCTGTATGCGGTGGTCCCGCCGCCGTTCATCGAGCCCGCGTACCAGGAAATCATCGATGCGACGCACGGCCGTTCGTACAATATCATCACGGAAGAAGGCCGCTTCCCGTCGCTGGTGCGCGAAATCGGCCATTCGATCGCGACGGAGTATTCGCTGACCTATCGAACGCCGCGGCCGATTGAAGACGGCACCAATCGCAGTGTCGAACTGAAGATCGATTACAACGGCGAAGCGGGCGACGTTGAGACCGCGTACCAGGTGCGTGGGCTCGGCGGCGCCGCGATTAACGTGCCGGAGGACGCGGGCACGGCCGCTGGAAACTCGACCGGCACCGGGCTTCGGCAATTCTCGTTCAGCTGGTGGAACGGAGCAGTACCGTTGATCGCAATCATCGGGCTGTTCGGGCTGTCGCGAATGAGGTTCGGGGTCTCGGCCGACGAACTCAAGGCCATTGTCGAGGCGCAGGGCGCGCCATCACTTCGGATGCCGTCCGCCCCGCCGCCAGCGGCGCGCGCGGTCCAGCGCGCGCCCGCCAGACCGTCGCAATCACCGATGACCGCGCCCCGCGGGGCGGGAAATACGCAGGGCGCGCGGCTGGTGGCGGTCGATCGCGTCGATCCGGTGCCGGCGGAATACTCGCTGATGAAAGACGAGATATCGATCGGCCGCGGCGAGGACAACGACGTCGTCATTCCGCACGCAAGCGTGTCGCGCCAGCACGCGCGCCTGATGCGCCGCGAGGGTGGATTCGAACTGATGGATCTGAATTCGACTAACGGCAGCTATGTGGACGATCGCCAGATACATGGCTCGGCGTTCGTGAGCGCCGGCAGCCAGCTGCGCCTGGGCGACATCCGGTTCGTGTTGCAGCTGTAACTCGTTTTTTCCTTATCAGTGGCCGGCTCGCTCCAGCGCCTGCGGCTCCAGAAAAGCGTTGTCCACGGTTCCCATATCGATATACCAGCATTCGCGATCGGGCGCGGTCGCTCCGGGCATATAGACGACCGAGCTGTAGCCGGTATCGAGATCCTCGTCGACCAGACCGAGCTGGAACATCCGCTTGTACGGATAGATGGCGACTCTCGCGTCCGGCACCGGCCGGTCGCGATAGGTATTGAAGGTCGCGATAGTCTTCCACAGCTTGCCGTTGCGATCGTACTGATCCGACGCCGTGATGAACCATCCTTCTGAATCAATGTAGAAGATTCGCTTCGGGATCGTCAGATCGCGGCCCGGCTTCGAGTCCGCTTCGATCACGTACAGATGGCGCATCTCCCAGTCTTCCGGGCAAATGGTTTTGCCGCCGTCGAAGGGGCATTGCGGCTCGGGCGAATGCACGGCGTGCACCGACGCGAGCATCTGCTTCTCACCCAGGAACCGGTAGTTGAAATCTTCGATTTTCGCCGAGAAGCCGAAGTATGAGTCCGGATCGAGCGTGTTCGCGTAAGCGCTGCCTCCGCTGGCTCCTCCCATGCCGCCGCCATAGCCGCTGCCTCCGCCGCCGCTGAATCCCGGCAAAGCGCCTATAGCGTCTGAGAGCACCGCCGCAGATTCACGGCGCAGCTTGCGCGTCGTGGGACTGAACACCCATACGTTGTCCTCGATCGTGGGATCGATATGCCGCTGCCGCACCATCCCGTAGCCGCGCAATGACGACGGCTCCATGAACGGATAGAAGCCGAAGCGGTAACGAATGCCGCTGGCCACGCCGTCGGGATCGACCGGTATCGGAGGCACCTCGATGCGGCCGACATTGTTGTAGAACGCGAAATGCCCCACCGTGTAGTAGCTCAGCGGTGAGCCGGCGGCGTTCTTGTCGAAGCTGGCAACCTCTGGATAGCGCATATCGATGTCGTCGCTGTAGAGCGGCCGGTAGCTGAAATTCCACATCACCTTGGTCGCCACTTGCGGATCGTTCGGATCGACCAGCGGAAACGGCTGGCCGGAGACGTAACCCTTGAGGGTGCCGTCGGCCCCGAGCTGGACCTGGGGCGAGTACTTCTCGGTCGCAGTTTTGAACGGCGGCGGCCAATCGAGCTTGTCGGTCGGCACGATCCTGAGCTGCATGCCCTCGCGGACCAGCACGTAGTTGCCGGGGCTGAGCAGGTCGGCGACCTTGTATGCATTGTCCTTGGTGATTACATCGCCGGGTTTGACGTCGGCTTGCGCGCGCGGCAACGAGCAGAGCATCGCCGCCAGCAAGGTTCCGACCACGATTCGCAACGGTGACTGTAGCATGAGTACCTCCATCAGCGGCGGCGGGTGAGCCCGTTTTTCTGCATGCGCCATCGCAGCAGATCGAAGCGGTCCTGCCCGAAAAACGGTTCGTCGTTGAAGACCATCAGCGGGACGCCCCAATGCCCGGCGCGTTTCTGCGCGGACTCATTTTCGGCGATCATAGCTTCATAACGATCCGGATCCCGCTCGATTTCCGAATCGAGTCTCGTGAGGTCCAGCCCTGCGCGCTGCGCCGCCCCGGCGAGATGGCCGCCGAGATGCCAGTTTCTGACGCCGCCGAAAATGACTGCGCTGACTGCTGCGAGGAACGGCAGTCCCTTGCCGAGAGCGGCGGCGGCGCCCAACCTTGTCAACCTGTGGATGTACGGTTGCTCGTTGGCCACCTCGCCGGTGCTGATGTTCATGACGATCGGATCGGGGCTGGGCCAGGCGAACGGCATGCCCAGCATCTCCGCGATACGCGAGCAATCGCGAAGCAAATAGGGCGGCCACATCGGGTTCACCTGTTTGAAAAAGCCGGGAATCCGGACCGCGATCGGATAAACCGGCCGGACGTTGGCCTTCACGTCGTACTCGCGTTCGAATTCAATCAGGCGCGGCGTAACGAGGTAGGAATACGGCGAGCGAAAGGACCAGAACAGATCATATTGGAGTGTCATCCAGGTTCTCCGGTGATGGGAAGTCCGCGATTTGAGCCGCGGCTACCTCGTGCGCCAATTGTAACATTGCTCATCGCCGAAGTTCAGCGCGCCATTGCAAGGTTTCAAGGTCTCGATCGAAAGTGTCTTGCTTGATCGTTCATCGACGCGCTCTCTATGATTGAGCAAAGAGCGACTGAGGTCACTCCCATGAAAAAGGCTATTTCCAGAATCGGTCTGTTCGCGATCGCGATTTCGGCGCTCGTATTTAATCCCGCCCGAGCCGATGCGCAGTTGCGCCCGATGATGATTCCGCTTACCACCACGCTGGTCATCAGCAAGCCCGCGCCGGGGCAGATCTACGGTGACAAGCAGACGGTCACGATGGGCGTAGCCGGAAAAACATACAAGTTCGTGCTGAAAGACGCCTACGTTGACGATCCCACGGGCAAAGTCCATTGGCCCGACGTCTGGCAGTTGGTCCGCCAGTACAAGCCCAACTTCAACGTGACCGGTCTCGGAGAGGACACGTTCGAGAACATGCAGCCGGGCCAGACCCTGACGGTGCGCGGCATGTTCACCGGGAACAATCAGACATTGGAAGTGATGAGTGCCGAACCGGGCGAGGGCCGCTTCGGTCCCACACAGCATTACTAGAGCGGCGAATCGCCGCGAGCATTCCCGTTTTTCGGGCACAAGTTGTGCCGACATCCGCGCGTAGTGTACCTTTGAAGGCTCAAATCACGGGGAAAGCGGCCAAAAATCGGTAAATGAAAAAACTTACGGGAGCACAAATCGTTATCGAGAGCCTGATTGCCGAGGGCGTCGATGTCATCTTCGGCTATCCGGGCGGCGCGATCCTGCCGACTTACGACGCGCTACTCGACTCAAAGATCAAGCACATTCTCGTCCGCCATGAGCAGGGCGCGACCCACATGGCGGAGGGCTATGCGCGCGTCAGCGGACGCCCCGGCGTCGTCATCGTCACTTCGGGGCCCGGTGCGACCAACACCGTCACCGGGATCGCCGACGCGTACATGGATTCCACCCCGATGGTGGTTTTGTCGGGCCAGGTTCCGACCACGATGATCGGCAACGATGCTTTCCAGGAGGCGGACTTCGTCGGTATCACCCGCCCGTGCACCAAGCACAATTTCCTGGTCAAGAACGTCAAGGATATCGCGCGCATCATCAAGGAAGCGTTTTATATCGCCGGCAGCGGGCGTCCCGGTCCGGTGGTGGTCGATTTGCCCAAGGACGTGCAACAGGCCGAGCATGTTCTTCACCTGCCCGAGAAAATTGAACTGCGCGGCTACAAGCCCACAATTCGCGGCAATCCCCGGCAGATCGAGCGCGCGATCGAGGCGATCGAGAAAAGTTCGAAGCCGCTGTTCTACGTCGGCGGCGGCGTGCAATGGTCCGGTGCGGCCCCCGAGCTGCGCGAACTGGTTAAGGGACTTGGTATTCCAATTACCGAGACGTTGATGGGATTGGGATCGTACCCGGCCTCCGATTCGCTCCGGCTCGGGATGCTCGGGATGCACGGTTCGTACGGCACCAACACGGCGGTATGCAACACCGATTGCCTAATCGCAGTCGGAGCGCGCTTCGACGATCGCGTCACCGGCAAGATTTCTGAATTCGCGGCGAAGGCCGAGACGATTATTCACATCGATATCGACCCGTCGTCTATTTCGAAGAACGTCAAGGTCGATATTCCGATCGTCGGCGATATCAAGTCGGTACTGACCGACATGCTGACCACGATTAAGGGCCGCGAGAGTATCGCGAAGCGCCACGCCGATTGGACCAAATGGCATCAGCAGATCCTCAAGTGGCAGAAGGAGAAGCCGCTCTACGAGAACATTCATCGTGGCGAGAGCGTCTCCCCGCACGACGTTATCGCCGAGCTGTACAAGCTCACCAAGGCCGATTGCATACTGGTTACTGATGTCGGGCAGCATCAGATGTGGGTGGCTCAGATGTTCCCGTTTGAGCATCCCCGCTCATGGCTGACCTCGGGTGGACTGGGCACCATGGGCTACGGACTGCCGGCCGGGATCGGTGCGACGTTCGCCGCGCCTGACAAGAAGGTTGTAGTGGTATCCGGCGACGGCTCGATACAGATGAACATCCAGGAACTGGGTACCGCGGTCCAATACAAAGTCGATATCAAGGTAATCATACTCAATAACTACTTCCTCGGAATGGTTCGCCAATGGCAGGAGAAGTTTTACGCCGAACGGTATTCTTACACCGCGATGTCGGTGCCGAACTTCGTCAAGCTCGCCGATGCCTACGGTGCGCGCGGCTTCCGAATTGAAAAATCGAAAGACCTTGTTGCGACGATGAAGGAAGCATTCGCGACCCCCGGCCCGGTACTCATCGACGTCGTGATCCCCAAGGAAGAGGCGGTGATGCCCATGATTCCGCCCGGCGGCGCGATGTCCGAGATGCTGTTCGCCTGAACGGGGGCCGCGCGGTCAACGTCGGGAACATCCTTTTCCGCAGGAGGCGCACTCATGGCCGCGCGCGTACCGTACCTGAATCGCGAAGACCTTCCCGAAGCCGACCGCGTGATCTTCGACAACCTGGCCGCGGAGGGCGGCGGGACCGTCGGCAATATCTTCCGCGTACTTGCGCATACGCCAAAATTTTTGCGCCGGTTCTGCTCGATGGGTAACAACCTCCGCAACAAGACTGCGCTCGACCCAAAACTCCGCGAACTCGCGATCCTCACGGTCGGACGGCTGACCGATGCGCAATACGAGTTCGTCCATCATTGCGCCATCGCGCGGCGCGTCGGCATCTCGCGCGAGCAGCTCGAAGCGCTCGCCGATTGGGAGAAATCCTCGAAGTTCAGCGACAATGAGCGCGCCGTGATTCGTTACGCCGTCGAGGCCACCGGCAACGTGCGCGTGACCGACGCGACCTGGAACGCCCTGAAGACCTTTCTCGACACGGGCCGCATGATGGAACTGGTGCAGAACGTCGCCTTCTACAATATGGTCGTGCGTATGCTTGTGCCGTTAGGCGTCGAACTCGAACCCGGCTCGACGATGGATTAGCGCCGCGCCGGCAACACCGCAACACCGAAACACCGATTCGCCGCCGCCACGCGCATCGCCGCAGCGACGCGCTATGATTGATCGATGACGCGCCGTCCGCACCCCGACGTTTACCAACAGGGAATCGACCTCTTCAACGAAGGGCGCTTCTTCGAGTGTCACGAAGCATGGGAGGAAATCTGGAAGCGCTCCGACGGCGAGGTGAAGCTCTTCTACCAGGGGCTGATCCAGGCCGCAGTCGCGATTCTGCACGCGCAGCGCGGAAACCTCGAGGGCGCACGGTTGGTGTATGAGAAAGCGTCGGCCAGGCTTGATTCAATTCCGCACGAGCACATGGGTCTCGCAGTCGGCGAGTTGCGCGTCGAGTTGAGCCGATTTATCGAAATTGCAAGCCGCGCGGACGGCGGCCCGCTTCCCGCCCCGCCGCGACTGCGGCGAATCCCAACGTCACGCGCTTAAATTTAAAATGCTCTTCAAGCGCTCGCCTTTATTTTTTCGAGCTCCTCGCGGAGAACCGAACGGACTTCTGCGCCTAATTGCTTCGCAAGACCCGGACGCTGGATGTGCTCCCGAAGCGCGTCGTTGATCAAGGTCTGATAATTTCCGCCGTGGGCCTTCCGAACCTTCTCGCGGAAGTGATCCACGATATCGCGATCCAAGCGGATGGTGATGCGAACCTTTTCCGGCGGCAACGGAATGACCGGTCCGCGCTTGCCCTTTCTAAGATCGTACTCCCGTTTCATATCCGCTTATCCTCGTATTGAGCGCGCTCGCGCGAGGTTGCTTTCCGCGCGGAGATTATGCGAATGGCGCTCCCGCGTATCGAGTAGGAAACCGCCAATACTTGTCCCTGAGCGTCCATCCCGAAGGTCAGGTACCGCTCTTCTCCAAAGTGTTCGTCCACCAGCGTAATGGCCCGGTCGTCATCGAGCACGATCACTGCGTCAACGAATTCCACTCCGTGCTTGCGGAGATTCTGCTCGGCCTTCTTCGGGTCCCACTCGGACTCCAACTCCCACCCCTCGGTGGTGTACACTGTACACTCGCGTATCGATCCAATACAAACGCGGACGCGGGTCACGCGCCCAGTCGGGTCGGCACTTTCATCCGTATAAGACGCGGCGCTGAAGGCAGCGGGTGCATCTTGTGACCAGACGGCGATGCAATATCGGACGCTTGGCCGCAATTGCGGCGAATCCGGAAATCAGGTGCTTAGAACTGCACTTCTGCTTAGAACGGCACTTCTGCTTAGAACGGGATGTCTTCGTCGTCCATCGGCGCTACGTCGTCGCCCGCGCCTGCGCCGCCCGCGGGTGCGCGACCACGAGCTTCTCCGGCCTCATCGCCCATCGGAGCGCCGCCGCGCGAGCTCAGGAACTGCACGCGCGTCGCGACAATTTCCGTGACCTTGCGCTTGCCGCTGCCATCCTTCGCTTCATACTCGCGGTAGGAAATTCTGCCCTCGATGTAAACCGGGCTTCCCTTCTTCAGATACTGCGCGCAGGCCTCGCCCTGTTTGCCCCACACGATGATGTTGTGCCAGTCGGTGCGGTCCTGCCGCGTCCCGCTCTTGTCGGCGAACGACTCCTTGGTCGCAATCGAAAAGTTCGTGACTGACGTGCCCGAGTTGGTGAAGCGAGTTTCGGGATCGCGTCCCAGATTGCCGATCAGAATTACTTTGTTTACCGACGCCGCCATCTTCGCCACCTCATGATCATGATCCGAAAACTAGCCCCGCCCCGTTCTCAAGGCAAGGCAGGGGCTGGCCCCCGCCTTTCGCCTCCGTTTTCTGACCGATATAATCGCCTCGGTGCGGGAGGCAGGATAGGGCGATGGCGGCAAGCACTTCCACGACCGCTCCGGTCCGAATCGTGGCGCTCGGCGGGTTGGGCGAGATTGGCCTCAACCTGATGGCGATCGAATGCGCCGGGCGCGCGATCGTGATCGATTGCGGTGTGATGTTTCCAGACGAGCCCGCGCTCGGATTGGGTACCTATATACCCGAGATGGCGTGGCTCGAGCGCAGCCACGTCGCGGTTGAGGCGGTCGTGCTCACCCACGCCCACGAGGATCACATCGGCGCGATCCCGCACCTGCTGCGCCGCTTCAACGTTCCCGTTTATGGAACCGATATAACGCTCGCTTTCACCCGGCGGCGGCTCGCTGATGCGGAGTTCGACGGTCCGGTCGATCTGCGGACGATTGCGCCGCGGGCTGCATTCGAGGCTGGGCCGTTCACCGTCGAGCCGATTCGTGTTACGCATTCGACCCCGAACTCGATTGCTCTCGCGATTCGAACGCCCGCGGGGGTCGTGGTTCATAGCGGCGACTTCAAGATCGACGACGCTCCCGTGGACGGCGCGACGTTCGATCGCGAACGCTTCGCCGAACTTGGCGCGCAAGGCGTTGCCGTCCTGCTCTCGGATTCGACCAACGTCGAGCGCCCCGGCCGCTCGGGCTCGGAAAGTTCGCTCAAGCCCGTCCTGCGCGAGCTCGCATCACGCACGCGCGGCAGGTTTTTCCTGTCAGCCTTTTCGTCGCATCTGCATCGGATTCGCCAGGTAGTCGAGGTCTCGCGCGAGTTCGGCCGCCGGGTCGTTCCGTTGGGACGCGCGATGGCGGAGAGCGTGCGGCTGGGTCTCGAGACCGGCCAGCTTCCATTTGCGCAAGCGATGTTTGTCGAGCCGGGCGAGGCCGAGTTCATCGACGTAAACCGGCTGAGCTATCTTGCCAGCGGAAGCCAGGGCGAACCGCTCTCGGCGCTGGCGAAAATCGCCGCCGACGCGCACCCGCGCGTGCGTATCGAGCATGGCGACGTGGTCGTGCTGTCATCGCGCTTCATTCCCGGCAACGAACGCACCATCAACAACCTGGTGAATCGTCTCTACCGGCAGGGCGCCGACGTCGTTTACGACGCGGTCGCTCCGGTTCACGTTTCGGGGCACGCCAGTCAGGACGAGTTGGCGGAGATAATCGCGCTCACGCGGCCGCGGCATTTCATCCCGATTCATGGCGAATATCGTCATCTGAGCCGTCACGTCGCGCTCGCAATCGGCGCGGGAATACCCGAGCGCAACTGCTTCCTGCTCGAAGACGGCGATTCGCTGATTCTCAGCAGCGGTGGCGAGGCGCGCCGCGGACCCACCGTCGAGGCGGGCCGCGTGATGCTCGAAGGCGCGGACGGCGGCGATCCCGCCGTGGTCGGCGAGCGCCGGGTGCTCGCGCGAGACGGCACGGTAACGGCGGTGGTGGTCCTCTCGTCAAAAACCGGGCGCATCGTTGCGGGCCCCGATCTCCTCTCGCGGGGGCTGGTGAGCGGCGATGGCACTTCTGCGCACATGCGCCGCGCGAAGGAGGAATTAACCCGGCGCCTGAGCGCGCTCGGTTGCCCCCTGCACGCCAATGAGCCCCGCGTAAAGGAAGAAATCGTACGCGCGATTCGGCGCTACTTCAGCGATGAGCTGGGCAAGCGGCCGCTGGTCATTCCATACGTGACGGAGGTGTGACCCCTATCGCGCGCAAGGAGAAAACGCCCTTCGAGCTGCCTTCTTCACCGACTCGCGAGCCGCGGGCTGCGGTCGAGGAGGTTTTCGTTTTCGTTGCCGCACATCCCGGCAGCCGTATCGCTCGCGAGCTATCCGCACTCGCGCTGCTCGCGTTCGCCGCCTTCGGCACGGTGAGCCTCGTAAGCGTCGATATCGGACAGAGTCCCAACCTCGGCGGTCCGGTCGGCGCGGCCATCGCGGCGACTCTCGGCGGCCTGGTGGGATACCAGTCGTACACCGTGATGATATTGGTCGCGTGGCTGGCGCAGCGCGTATGGACGGGGGTGGGAATCGTCACGATCGCGCGCGAGATTGGCGGCGGCATCATTTTGATTCTTGCGCTCGCGGCGGCCGGCGCGCTGTGGAATCTGCACGACGCAAAGATGGGCGGTGAAATTGGCGCGGATATCGCCACGCTGCTCAGTGATTCGCTCAACCTGGCCGGGGGCTTGATCGCGGTCGCGCTCGGATTCATCTGCGGGCTTGCCCTGATGCTCAAGCGGGCGCCGACCGAGCTGCTGGCCGGACTCGCCAACAAAATTCGCCCGCGCCGCGAGGAGTTTGAACTTGCCGGCGGCGACAACGACACGCGCATCCCGTTCTCACTGGGCGCGGGCGACGAGCTCGAGCCGGACGGCGTGGGCGGCAGGCCGGCGCCGCTGAAGGTCAGGCTGCTGGAGATTCGCGGTGCGACGGCGCGCGAGAAGCGCGACAGGGCCGCGGCTTCCAAGCCGCGCCAGAAGGGTGCTTTCAAACTCCCTCCGCAGTCGCTGCTGGATTTGCCGCCCGCCGAGCATGCGCAGGTGGACGAGAGCCAGCTCGAGCGCAGCGCGCGCGTGCTCGAGCAGAAACTCGCGGACTTCGGCGTCGCGGGGCGGGTGGTCGAAGTACAGCCGGGCCCGGTCGTCACGATGTACAAATTCGAGCCGGGCTCCGGAATCAAGGTAAGCCAGGTTGTCAATCTCGCCGACGATCTCTCGATGGCTCTTAGAGCCGCCGCGGTGCGAATCCAGGCGCCGGTGCCCGGGGAGGCCGTGGTTGGCATCGAAGTGCCCAACCGCAAGCGCGAACGCATTTTTCTGCGCGAGATTCTCGAGGCCGAGGAATTCCTGGCCGCGCAGAGCCAGCTGACCATCGCGCTCGGCAAGGACATCGCCGGGCGTCCGGTCGCTGCCGATCTCGCCCGGATGCCTCATCTGCTGATCGCCGGAGCGACCGGAACCGGCAAGTCGGTTTCGCTCCACACGATGATCGCGTCGATTCTGTTCAACGCGACCGCGGACGATGTGCGTCTGATTCTCGTCGACCCCAAGATGCTGGAATTGTCGGTGTACGAAAATATCCCGCATCTGCTGGTTCCGGTCGTCGTCGATCCGCAGAAGGCCGCGTCCGCGTTGCTGTGGGCGACGCAGGAGATGGAGAGCAGGTACCTGCGGATGCGCGAGTTGGGCGTGCGCAATATCGACGGCTACAACCACGCGCTGGCCTCGGGCGTGTCGATCGCGCAGCTCAAGATGGCGGGGCAGAGCGTACCGGCGTCGGACGATCCCAATCAGCCGGCGGTCGGCGAGATCGAGCATCGCAAGCTGCCGAAGATCGTGATCGTCATCGACGAGCTCGCCGATCTGCTGCTCGGCGAGGGCAAGACTGTCGAGCGCGACATCACGCGGCTGGCGCAAAAAGCGCGCGCCGCCGGAATTCATCTCATCCTGGCCACCCAGCGTCCCTCGGTGGATGTGATCACCGGGCTTATCAAGGCGAACCTGCCGGCACGAATCTCGCTCCAAGTCGCGTCGCGGGTCGATTCGCGCACGATTCTCGATTCTATCGGCGCCGAACGCCTGCTCGGCGCCGGTGATATGCTCTTCATGCCGCCCGGCAGTGTGAGGCTTCGCCGCCTGCACGGGCCGTTCGTCGGCGAGCATGAGATTCGCAGGCTCGCTGATTTCCTGCGCGCGCAGGGCGCGCCCGAATACCGCATGGAAATCCTCGACACCAAGGCTCCGGGCGTGGAAGAGGGGGCCGGATTCGGCGCGGACGCGCAGGACGAAATGTATGATGAGGCGGTGCGGATCGTGATGGAGACCAACCAGGCGTCGATCTCGATGATCCAACGACGGCTTCGAATCGGCTACAATCGCGCGGCCCGGATGGTCGAGCAGATGGAACGCGAAGGAATCGTGATGCCCGCCGACGGCGCCAAACCACGCGAAGTCCGCTTGCGCAGCGTGCGATGAGCGAGCGGCGACTTTCCTGAAAACAATGTGGAAAGCGATCTTTGCGGCAATCGTGATGTTCCTCGCCATTGGGGCACCCGTTCAATCCGAGACTATCGCACTGTCCAGCGCCCCCGTCAGCAAAGATTTGAAGCATGTGCTGGATCGCCTGCAGCGTCATTACCGCGACACCAAGTCATTCTCGGCGAAATTCAGCGAGGAGATCGCGACCGTCGGCGCGCCGAAACGCAAACGTCAGGGCACGGTTTCATTTCGCAAGCCCGGACGCATGCGCTGGGAGTTCGAGGCGCCGGAAGTGCAAACAATCGTCAGCGACGGCGAGACGCTCTACAGCTACGATCCGGACCTCAACCAGGTCGTCGAAACTCCGCTCAAGCAGGCGCTCAAATCGAGCAGCGCGACCTCGTTCCTGCTCGGAATCGGCAATATCAACCGCGACTTCAAGGCCGCATTCGCAAGTCCCGCAAGGCCCACCGGTCTCGTCGATTTGATCCTCGACGCGAAGGCCGGCGGCTACAAAATTGAAGTTGGACTCGATCCGAAAACTTACAATCTGATCACGCTGACGCTTACCGACCAGCTTGGCGACACGACCAGGATCGATTTCAGCGACGTTCATGATAATGTGGAACTGCCCGATTCGATTTTCGCATTCAAGGCGCCGGCGGGCGTGGATGTCGTGACGGCGCCGGCCTCGCCGTGACGCTCGAGAAAACCCGAAAACCACAATCGCCGCGATGACGCTTTCAACCGCGATTGCCTCGCGTGTATGCGACAGGTATTTTTAAAAGCCCCGTAAGTTTTTCCGATTCTGCCATGGAAAAAGTTCACCTGCTCACGCTTGGATGCCCCAAGAACCTCGCCGACAGCGAGCTGATGCTTGGCGCGCTGACTTCGGCGGGATTCGAGATCACACTCGATCCCGAAGAGGCGCAAGTGCTGTTGGTGAATACCTGCGCGTTTATCGAAGCCGCCAAGAAGGAATCAATCGACGCGATCCTCGAAGCGGCCGAGGTCAAGAAGCGCGGCTTTGGCAAGCGGCTGGTGGTCGCGGGATGTTTGTCGCAGCGCTACGCCGCCGAACTCGCGGCCATGATGCCCGAAGTGGACGTGTTCGTCGGCACCGGCAACTTCCTCGATTTGCCCGAGCTGCTGCGGCGCACCGAAGCACCCGAAATGCGGCCGATTCCGTATGCCGGCGCGGCGCATCTGCTGCCGACGTCGGCAATCCCGCGAATCAAGACCGGCGATTTCTTCACGTCTTACTTGAAGATTTCCGAGGGCTGCAATCATAAGTGCGCCTTCTGCATTATCCCCAAGATTCGCGGCCTGCATGAGAGCCGCCCGCTGGCTGACCTCGTCGCCGAGGCGCGCAACCTGGCCGCCGCCGGCGTTCGCGAGATCAATTTGATCGCCCAGGACTTGACCGCCTACGGCCGCGACCTCGATGAGCCGTCTTCCCTCGCGGCGTTGATCCGGGAACTCTCGACAATAGACGAGCTCCGCTGGATACGGCTGCTCTACTGCTATCCGAATTTCGTGAGCGCCGAGCTGCTCGACGCAATCGCGGAGCTGCCCAAGGTCGTCAAGTATATCGACATGCCGTTGCAGCACGCCGACGACGCGATGCTGCGCGCGATGCGCCGCGAGCGCTCGGGCGCGGCATTGGTCAAGCTGCTCGACCGCGTGCGCAAACGCATCCCGGGCGTCGTGCTGCGAACGTCGTTTATCGTCGGCTTCCCCGGCGAGACTGATGCCGCGTTCGAGCGTCTGGTGAATTTTGTCCGCGATGAGCAGTTCGATCGCGTGGGAGTGTTTACCTACTCGCATGAAGAGAATACCGCCGCCTACAACCTGCCGGACCAGGTGCCCGAGCGCGTCAAGCGCGCGCGGCGGGCGAGCTTGATGGCGACGCAGTCGGAAATTTCCCTGGCCAGGAATCGCGGCCTGGTCGGACGCGAAATGGAGGTGCTGGTCGAGGGTCCGATGCCCGGACGCGCCACGCGACTACGCGGGCGAACGTCCGGTCAAGCGCCGGAAATCGATGGCTCCGTATTCCTTGCGGGCGACGCGGAGGCGGGCGAGTTCGTCCGCGCACGAATCGACAAGGCGCTCAGCTACGACCTGCACGCAACCGTCGCCGGCGCGGCCGCTTAATATACCGGGAGTCGCAAATTCGATGGCGAAGAAACCAGTTGCACCGAACCGAAAGAAGTTCCTTGCCAAAACCCGCGAGCAACTGCTGGAAACGAAAACCAAACTGCTCGGCGAGATCGATTCCGAATTGCGGGCCGAACGCGAAAGCAACAAGGACGAGGGCATGGACACTTACGACCTCGCGTCCGAAGAGCGCGATCGCGAGATCAACTTCATCCTGTCGGACCGCGAACGGGTCAAGCTCAAGCAGATCGACGACGCGCTCGAGCGTCTCGACGAAGGCGCCTATGGCGTCTGCGAGTCCTGCGGACTGGAGATCGCCGAGGAACGGCTCGAGGCGATGCCATTTTCGCGCCTGTGCCGGGATTGTCAGCAGGACCAGGAGCGCGAGGCGAAATCGCAGCGCCGATTCGACGACGAGCGCAATACCTATCGCAAAATAGGTTCCACCGACGCCGACGACGAGAGCGCCTAGCCGTGGCGACGGCAGCGCAGTATTAAGCCGTTGGCAGGGGACGCGCGCGACAACGGAGCGCGGCCTTACTACTGCGCTGCCGTCGCCACGGCCAGGGGTCACCCCTGCCATCGCGTCTTCTCACTGCGGGTGCAGGGGCCGCAGCCCCTGCCGCCCACCGCGCAGGTGATTCTTCCTTCATGCCGCCGCCAACGGAGCGCGGCCTTAATACTGGGTGCAGGGGTCACCCCTGCCGGGCGTTGTTTACCGTGCTGCCCAAACCAGTCATCCTAGACAGAACAGCTTGCGCGGGAGCCGCAGTTGTCAACGATCGCTACGATCGCTGCATCAGGATTTCAGCAACCGGCCAATGAGGATATTTTCCGATATTGAAAGCGATGGATCCGTTGGACCATCCGTCGATTTAGCCGCCGCTCGCGAGCGGATCCGCACCAATCTTTCCGGCGTCGGCGCGAAGATCGCCCTTGCAAGCGCGCGGGGCGGGGTCGGCAAGAGCATGCTGGCCGTGAATATCGCGGCGGCGTTGGCGATGAAAGGCCGCAAGGTCGCGATTGTTGACGCGGACCTGAATTCACCCAGTGTCGCGGCGATGCTCGGGATGGACCCGCAGCGGCCCTACCCGATGATCGAAGCAATCGAGCCGGCTGCGGGGCCGTATGGCCTGCGCCTGGTTTCGAGCGATCAGCTTCCCGGCGGCGAAGCGCCACCGATCAGCTTTGTGGATGATTACGATCAAATCAACGGCAACAACAACGGCGAGCCGGTTGCGCCTGCCCCGACGCGGCCCGTGGAACTGAGCTATCGCGAAGGGCTGAGGCGAATTTTAGCGCAAACGCAGTTCGGGAGCGTCGATTTTTTGATCATCGATCTGGCGACCGGCCTCGATCGATTGTGCTCGGTAGCTGCCATGGTAGCGCTCGACGGCGTCCTGCTGCTCAGTCTTCCGTCCGCACAGGACACCAATGCCGCGCGTCAGGCGATAAAAATTGGCCGCGCGATCGGCGCGCCAATCGTCGGCATCGTGGAGAATATGGTCGGCTTCAACTGCGACGGATGCCGCGCAGTTCGGCCTCTGTGGCCGGAGGGCGATCTCCATAGAGTCGCACGCGAGGCTGCGGTACCGATCCTGGCGCGGCTCGCGTTTGAACCGCGCCTTGCGGACAGCAGCGATCGCGGCGTGCTGTTCGTTCGCGAGTACGCGTCCACGCCTACCGGCAAAGTGCTCGCCGATATTGCCAACCAGGTTGAAGCGATGGTCGCCGCGCGCACTCGGGCAGCGGCTACGCCCGCTTAGCGCCGCGCCTCAATCAGTATCGAAATCGCATTCAGCCCAGTCGCCCCGCTTTCCCGCCACGCAGAGGATTATTAACGGGAAAATTCCTCGCCGCGCCCCGACGCAGCCGCGGGAATAGCATCCCCGTTTTTCGGCAGTAGCTCGTATATTCCGCACCGTACGAAGCGGCCATCATCTGTTCCTCGGAACGCATATAGAGAATGTAGGCCGGAAACACGTACAACGCGGCAAGCAGAAATGTGAAGACGCTGCCGAAAGCCAACGCGAGAGCGAGCCAGATCAGAAATACGCCCAGGTATATCGGATGGCGGACCCATCGATAGGGTCCCTTTTGTACCACCGGCTGCGCGTTGAGCACGTAGTGACCGGTGCTGACGGTCGGCAGAGAAACAAAGGCCCAGGCCGACACGACCACGGCGACAAGAGCCAGCGCCACACCAACGAGGGCGGCGAGCAAAGTGAGGCCGGCGACATTAGAGGGGGTCGTGCGGTTGACAAACAGGTAAAGCGTGACGCCCATCAGCACAAACATCTCGGGCCAGGTCATTAACTCCACCAGTCCCCAGTGTGTGGCCGAGGCGCGTCTGTAGTTGCGGAAGGCGCGCAGGATTCCAACGATGATCGCGCCGAAACGGGCGAACGAGACGCTGGCGACGATCAGAATAGCGAGCTTGTAGATCTCAACTGCCATGGCGCTTTCCTCCTCTGCGTACGCGCGCTCTCAGGTTTTGCGCCGCCGGCCTGCCCGGCGACGGGAAGCCTGATGCGGCCGGCGCGGTGGTTCCGGGATTAGACTGCGCGCGCCACTGCCAGCCAGAAAAACATCGAGCGCCCGGAGCAGGCGCTGCTCGAGCATTTCGCTTGAGCCGTTCCACCAGCCAATCAGCCAGTTGTTGCCGGTCAAGGTATAAATCCCGGTCAGAATCTCAGCCAATTGCATCGGCTCGACGTCGTCGCGAATCTCGCCGCGCGCCTGTCCCTCGGCAAACAGCTCGGCGAGCAGCTCGTACATCTTGAACTCCCTGTTCCGGATCTCTCCGGTGGCGCTGAAGAGATTGGAACGCGTGGTCACCACCGCCATGAACTTGCGATCCTGGGACCCGACCTGCGCAATCACGCGCATCAGCTCGCGCAGGCGGTCGGGTACGCTTCGGCCGCGCACGCCCATCTCGTGCTTGAGCAATGCGATGAATTGCTCGACCTGGTCCAGCGCGAACTCCTGCAGGATCGCGTCCTTGGTGGGAAAGTAGTTGAAGAACGTGGCCTCGCTGATGCGAAGCCGCGCGATGATGTCCTGTACGCGCGTCTGATCGTAGCCGCGCTTGCGGAACAGCGCGACCGCCTGGTCCATAATCTCGCGCCGCTGGCGCGCCTTCTTTTCTTCCCTCAGGCCCATCTCAAGTAACAATATAATTAGTGATACCCTAATTGTCAAGTAACCCTAACTCAGTGGGGACATAAGAGAATGGGGCGACCGGCGCCGCTCGCCGGTCCTCGACGCTTCGCGGCGTTACGATGCGGCGATGGGGCTCAACCTGCGGCTGAAACTAGGCTTTGAAGGGGCGTGCGATGACTTGTAAAGCCAGCCTTATCCCCGCCACGAATTGCCCCATCGATCAGCGTACGCGACCTCGCTCACGGGGCGGCGGCTCACCGGTCCGAACTTGTTGTGCGGATACCCGATGGGCATGAGCGTGTAGGTCTCAACATCAGTCGGCAGGCCTAAGACCTCTTTTACTTCGTGCTCATAGAGAATGTGATTGGTCGTCATGACGGTGCCCAGCCCGAGCGCGCGACACGCGAGGATTATGTTCTGCACGGCCGGATAAATGCTTGCGCCGCTGATCCGCGCAAGATGCGGCATCGCAGCATAGAATGCAGTGACCGCTGCGGCCGGCAGGGCATCAGGAGGCGGCAGCGGCTCCTGCTTCAGGCAAGCCACCAGCAGCACGGGGGCTTCGCCTATATGATCCCAGAGATACATTCCGGACGATACGAATCGACGAAACTGCTCGTCGGTCATATGGGCGGGACGGCCGCGCGCGGCGTAGAAGGAGCCGACCGCGTCAGATGCTTTTCTGTAGATTTCGGCCAACTTTCCGCGCTGTTCCTGATCGCGCACGACGAGAAACGCCCAGTTTTGCGAATTGCCTGCCGACGGCGCACGAATCGCCGCGTCGAGAACTTTTGTGATTACTTCTTCGGGAACGGGGTCGGGCTTGAAGCGTCGAATCGCCCGCGCCGAGTACATCGCCTCGAACAGTCCGATTTCGTGCATTCTCCTTTCCTCCTTCTAAGCCGACCTCAATCAGTATCGGAATCGTATTCGTTGCTCTCGTCGTCGTCGGTCAGCACCGAGCCGGCGACGCGCGAATATTCAAACATCCCGGCCCCGCGATGGGCGCCGCTGCGAAACCTCGCGAACCCGAGCGATGTGTAGATGCGCGAATTCCCGGGCCCGGGGCGCGACAGCGGAATAAAGCATTCGACGCTGCCCTCGACTTCGCATGACGACCCATCCGGGCGCGTTAACGATGCGAAAATACGATGCGGCGGTTGCTCGACCGACGGCGTCTCTATCGTGAGATCGCGTAGCTCGCACGGCGACCATCCGCCCGCGCCGAGAATCCTGGCGCTGCGGCCTGGCGGCCCGTCGCCTGCCGCGATCGAGCGGGCTTCGAGCGCACGCGGCGCCTCCTTATCTTCGAAACACGCCCAAATCATCCGGCGCGCGGTGAATTTATCCGGCCCCAGTCCGGTGAACGACATTCCTGCGCGCGCAAACCCGTTCACGGTCCGTGCGGCGCCGTCGATGCAAACCTGTCCCGCAATTCGCCCGAATGAGGCGCTCGACGACGCGCGGTCCTGCGCGGCGCCGGGCGCGGACAGAATCCGATCGAAGTCGAACTCACCGCCGGCATGATCGATTTCGAAACGCGCGTTAACTTCGGTGTCGCCGTCCAGCCGCCCCGAGGCCAGCGCGCGTTCGATGCTCAGATACGCGGTAGCGTCGGGCACGATCACGGCGGGTCCGCGGAACGCGAGCACGATCGATTCGCCCTCGCGCCCGAGCGAGAGCGGACCGTGAGTGACGGCGCTGCTGGAACGTGTCGGCCGGCCTTCGGCGGTAAATAATGCCGCGCGATGGCGATCGAACAGCATCATGATTCGCGCGCCCACGGCGGCGCCGCCGACGTCGAAGCTCGCCATCGCGCCGATACGCGCCGCCGGGTCGTAGAATTCGATCCCGACGCGTCCGGACGCCGCAACCGTGGCGGCCGCGCCGATTTCGGATCTGGCGACCGGGGGGCGCGGCGCGCGATTTACAACGAGAGGTGCGCGCGGGGCGTGCCAATCAGCGCCGTTTGCCGAGAAGACTTGGGCGATGGCGTCTTCGCATCGGGCGCGCAACTCGCCGGGCATCCTGATCGAGACAGACAGTTCGAGTTGGGCCGCATCGACGACACCGTTCATGGCAGTTTCGGAAATCGATCTGAGCGGCGCGTTCGAACTTTGGCGATGACGCGCGGTGAATGCCTGCAACAGGTTCTGGAGGCCGCCGCCCGGGTAACGCATGCCATAGGTCGGCTTGATTCCATGATGATGCAGGCGGTCGGCGAGTCCGGCGAGAGGGCCGTTGATGAAATCGTCGCTGGCCGAGACGCAAGCGGAACCGGGCGGCCGCAGTTCGCCGCCTGAATTCCGCAGTCCGAGTCCGAAATCGAGGCGCGGCTCGATAATGTTCCATCCGTGGATGAGCAGCACCGTGACGCGGCCATGACGCGCGACGATTGCGCCGACCCGATCCGCGATCATTTCGAGCAGCCACGGCGCGCGTTCGATTATTTGCGAGAGACGGTTGCAGTCGAGCCGGTTGCGATCCATCGCGACGTTGATCAGCGCCGACGCGCCAAGTCGCGCCGCAAGTCCGCGCGTGATGTCGGCGGTATGAAGGTCGTTGACCTTGGGATTGGACAGCGAGCGCGTGCGTGGCTCGGCGCGGCCGCCGTGCGGCGTAATCAGGAGCACGGGAGAATCGGAATCGATCACCTCGAGCCATGACTCGGAGGCGGCGGTTGCGCTATGAAGCCCGGATTCAGCCATTCAGATCGACGCGGCTGCGATTGGACTTGAGCGCGGCGCGCGCCTGAAGCGCGAACGACGCAATGAGGTAGTAAGCGATGAAACTCAGCCCGGCCCACAACATAATGGGATTCACAGCCGGCAACATCAGAACCGCCGCGACCGTCACAAACGCCCAGATTATTCCAAGCGTGAGCGTGACCGGGCGGAGCGGAACGGTTCGATTTGGATAAATGAACTTGAGCGGCATGAACACCATCACGGCGAGGAGCAGCAGTACGGCAACGTTGAAGGCGGTGCCGGCGCCGAGACAGAAAAGATAAAACGCGACCAGGTTCCAATAGTTCGGGAAGCCGAGGAAGTAATTGTCTTCCGTTTTGGCTTGCGTCCGGCAGAATCCGTAAACGCTTGCGAGCATGACGAGACACGCCAGCCCCAAACCCCATCGCGAACCCGGTATGATCCCGGCCTCCAGCATCAGAAACACCGGCGCTACGGTGTAGGTGAGGTAGTCCACGATGTTGTCGAGCAGCGCGCCGTCGAAAGTCGGCACGCGAGTCTTGACCATCAGCCAGCGGGCGAGGGGACCGTCGCTGGAATCGATAATCGTCGCCGCGCCCATTGCGAGGAACGACGCGCGGAAGTCGCGTTGCGAGGCGAAGTAGATCGCGAGCAGGCCGAGCGCCGCGCCCAAAGCGGTGTATAAATGCACGCCCCACGCGCAGGCCGTGAGAAATTTCTGCCTCGGGATCGGCCGCGGCAAACTTCCGGCTGCGCCTGATGAGCTCAAGTCATTTTTCCGGCTTGTAATCGCGCGGCCCGAAGTACTCTTCGAGGACCGTCATGAACGGTCCGCATGCGCGCTGTTTTTTGACGAGCATCATCGCCTCTTCGAGTGACATTTGCCGATAAGCACGCAGGAACGCAATCGCAAGGGTGGGTGCGCGGTTCATCCCGGCGTTGCAATGGAGATAGACGCGGGAACCAGAACCGACCAGATCGCGAAGATCGTGGAGCGCAGCTTCGAGCCGCTCGGCCATCGCGTCTGCGCTGCCATCCTGGATGGGCGTGCGCACATAGTCGATCCCATGCGCTGTGTACTCCGCGCTCAGTCGTCCGTCGTCCAAGCCATTTAGGCGCAGATCGTCGTCGTCCTGGAGATTGTGAACCGCGGTAATCCCGTAGGTATCCTTCAACCAGCCGATATCAGCCTGACTGGGATATTCGCCGACCAACAATTCATCCGAGATTACGCTGACCGACGGCCGGCGGTCGCCGCGAGTTGGCCGCGGGCTACGGTCGTGGCGAATGCTGAACAAGTCAACCATCATTCAAATGTAACCATCCGGCGGGTAAGTATTCCAGCGTCACCTTAACGCGGGCGGCACAAAACCGGGCTCGAACTTCGCGTTTGCAAGCCGCCTGGCGTTGGTGCTAGTCCGAATCAGGATTCAAAATGGAAATTCCGGATTAGGAGAGTTATAGGGATTCCCAAGCGCCTGCAAGTTGCCCGCAATTTTCCGATGACGCGAGGTGGCGTATGCGGCACACGAAATCGACATCAACGGTAATTTTCCGCCAACTGCTCTTTGCCGCCGTGCTCTCACTTGGAGCGAGCATCGCCGCCGCCACGACGGCTCAGGCGCAGTCGGTGTACTATGGGTGCGAAAACAAGAAGACCGGAACCATCCGGCTCATCCCGACGGACGGCCCGTGCAGGGCGAACGAGACCCTGATTAGTTGGAACAGCGCGGACCCGGCGGGTTCGTCTGACTCGGTACAAACGCAGATCGTGTCTCAAACGCAAGAGGTCTGCGCATGCGGATGCGACGTGGCCCTGACAACTCCATGTCCGCTTGCCGCCGGATCAGTCCAGGCCGGATCGGTCCAGGTGGAAGCGCAATGTCCAACCGGCGACGTTGTCCTTGGCGGTGGATTCAATCTGGCTCCGCTACCGGTGCCGTCGCCGACGCCAGTGCCACCATCGCCAGTGCCGCCCGTTCCATCATCGACGGCGGGGCCGCTGCTTCCTGTACAGCCGGTTCTTGCCCAACCATTGCAAGTTATTCAGTCCGCTCCAAGCGAAACGGGGAATGCGTGGGACGTAAGCGTGGCAGTGCCTGAAGTGACCGCTGCGGTGTGTTTTGTTGGAAACTGCACCAACGTAACGGCCTGGGCCGTCTGCGCCCCGGGGAGCGCGACCGGGCCGTAAGTGCGCGGCGATCGCTTGGGCGACCGGGGCGGGTCAGGGCGCAGCTCACTCGCGCTCGCGAAGGATGCGTTCGAATTCTTCCGGCGCAAGATCAAAAAAGAGCTTTCGCGGTCACCTCGCGCTCGCACGAACTTCAAATAACTCGGGACGCGCGACTCCCCTCAGGCCGAAGCCGAGTATTTCCTCGACCAGCGCGGCGATGTCGGGCTCGTCGCTGCGCGAGAGCATCCCAACCACTTCCTTGATTCCGCCCAGGATTGCGTACGAGACCGCGCGCGTGTCCGAGTTGCGCACCAGGTTCATCTCGATTCCGAGATCGAGCGACCGCTTGATCAGCGCCGCGATCCGGTCATAGAAATCCCGGATCTTGTCGTCGATCTCGCGGTCGAAGCCGCTCGAATGGTTGAGCAGGATGTCGGTGAGTTCGCGCTCGGCCAGCACGTAGCGCAATACCCGCGTCAGGTTCGCGCGCAATTGATCGACGGGGTCCGCCTCTCCCGGTCCCGGCCGGATACGCTGAATCCTATCCGTCAGCTCGCCCAGGACCTGCTCGAGCAATTCCTCGAAGAGGTCCTTCTTGCTCTCGAAATAGAGGTAGAACGTGCCGCGTGCGATGCGGGCGCGGGCAATGATGTCCGCGACATTGGTCCTGTGATATCCCTTGCGGGCAAAGATGCGCTTGGCGTGGCGCAGCACCTGCGCGCGTCGGGCGTGGCGTTCCATTGCGCTGCTCCGTGCGCAACTTTCAAACTAATTGGGGATGTTCACGGTGTCAAACCCGTGCCGGGCCGTGTTAGGAAAAGATTGCGGAGGTATTTTTTTGGATGAGCGATTCAACATTTTGGGACAAGGCCCACGCAGCCGCCGCCAAGGCGACCTGGGCGTATCTCGCGACCGCCGACGGAAACCAGCCCAAGGTCCGCGTCGTGCATCCCGCCTTCGAGGGCAATCGTGTGTGGATCGCAACGGGGCGCACGTCGGCGAAAGCCCGCCATATCGCCAGGAACCCCCGGGTTGAACTCTTCTACCAGATCGGCGCCGAGATGGTTCATCTGACGGTCACAGGCAAAGCTAAGTTCGTTGAGGATTTGGCTGAAAAAAAGCGAATCTGGAATGGCAAGATATTCGATTACGATCTCGCGCAGTTCTGGCCCGGTGGTCCCGAGTCGAAGGACTTCGGCCTGATGCTGATAACGCCCGATCGCGTCGAGTTGACCTCGCTGCCCGAGATGACGACCGGCCAGAAGCCCGAAGTCTGGCGCGCCCCGCGCAAGTAGGTCGCCGCGTTCACATTCTTTAAGGGCTACAATTAAGTGGTCGCTCAGCCGCGGACGCGCTCGCGCGCGAAAATCGCGCGCTCCTCGGCGTTCATCTTCTCGCGGATGCGCGATCCTTTCCCGAGATGCCGATGCTGTCCGCCTTCTGAAAAATATTCCTCGTAAGGCTGCGCGGGAATCGGCTCTGGCGCAGGCGTGTCCGTGATCTTAACGCCCAACATTTCCTCGACCAGGTTGGTGTCGTACATCCTGACCGCGTCGTAGTCCGTGAGCAGCGCACATACTTCGACGCAGATGTAGCATCCGATGCATTCCTGAAAGCGGTTCTGCACCGGCTGCACGCCGCGGCCCGGAACCGAGCCGGGCGCCAGGTGCTCGATGCATTGCACCGGGCAGAACTCGGGGCATTTGCCGCACGGGAAGCACAGGTTCACGTCCATGAACGCCACTTCGCGCGGGCGCTTTTTCTTTTGTCCGACCTCTTCGGGAGTCTCGGGGATACGGTGTTCCTTGAGGCGGCGCTTGATGATGTCGATGGCGCTCATACTTACAGTCACGCTTTTTCAGCGCGCCCGGTCAAGCGGCCCGGGAAAAGAGAAGTACGCTGAAAAAGTACGGGCCAGCGCGATAGCACGCCAGCCCGATGCCGACTGGAAAAGGGGGGGCAAACCCAGCCGGCGCTCCCTTGTACCAAATCGCCGCGCGAGTGTCTATTTCCGCCGAAATTAAGCCACTGTTTTCAAACTCAGACACTCGGCCCCGAGTTAAGACAGCGCCGGGGAACAACGAAAAACAAAGAGGGAAAGAGTGAAAAAATGAAAAAATTTTATCTGACGGCGAAGATGCGCCCGCTCGAGGTTCCGACGTACAGCATCCCCGACGCCGACGATGCGGCCGTCGCGATCTTGCCGAAGCTTCGCGACGTCCAGACGTAGCTGCCGTCGCCGGTGAGCACCGCGCCCACGTCGCCCGTCGCCGCGTCGAACACGCTGTCGTAGCCAAGCGCGAACAGTCCCGCCGCGCCCGGTTTCAGGGTCGGATCTTTCCATCGTAGCTGCCCGTCGGCGGAGACACCGTAGATCGTATCGGAGCCGACGAAGATTGTTCCCGACGGAGCGACCGCCGGTCCCGTGGTTACCGCATGCGCGGAGTTGACGTGCCAGATCGGATTGCCGGTCCGCAAATCGATCGCATACACGCCGCCGCCGCCCGAGCCCGCATAGACGACATCGTCGGCATACGCGACCGATCCCGAAAATCCGCCATCAGGCTCAAATGTCCAGACCACGGCGCCGTCTGACGCAAGCGCAATGACCGTGCCGCGCGAGGTTCCCACCACGACTCCGTCCGGAGTCGTCGCGGCGGTAGTCACTGGTCCGACGCTCACGCGCCAATTGAGAGAGCCGGAGGTGCTGACAGACACGAGGTCGGCGCCCGCGGATGCGTAAATCGCGCGGTCCGTCGCGGCCAGCGGTCCCGCGCTCTCGCCGATTTCGAGACGCCAGAGCGTGGCGCCGTCGGGACCGATTGCCGCAAGCTCCGACCTGGACGACATCGCGACCACGGTCCCGTCGGGCAACACTGCCGGCGACAGACCGTCGGCATCGCGACGCATGACTTCCTTGCCGGCGGAATTCAGCCCGTGCATCACGCCGTCACGGGTGATGAAATATATCGAGCCGTCGGCGCCGGCCGCGATTCGCCCGCGCAACTCCGCGCCCGGATCGAAAGTCCACATCAGAACGCCCGCACTGCGCGCCGATCGCGCAGGCGTACCCGAAGCCGCCGGCTCTAAGCCGCCTTTCGGCGTCGCCGTCGCGGTCGGGAGAGGAGGCGGGCACAAAAACATGGTCCCGCCGCCCGCCGGGCACGCGCAAGACGGGGGGGCCGGGGGGCCGCAGGCGTTGACGTCCTGGTAAACGCCGATGCCAACCTGCTGACTGGACACTCCAGAATTGCTCGCGAGGATGCAGGCGCATCCCGCAAGTCCCGTCGTGTAGATGCCGCCCAAAGCCCCGGGTGATGAGGGCCCTTGGAAGGAATTGGGGTTGTTGGAGGTCCACAATGTGGTCGGTCCCGCCGTGATGTCCTCGTACTGGACTTTCGATCCCTTGATGTATGTACCGATTACGTTGAATGCGACCGTCCCGCCGGTCGGTACGGCATTCGGGCCGGTGCTCGACACGTTGGTGCTGGTTGCTGCGGGACGCGGCGTCAACGTGGGGGTCGGTCGACTCGGTGTGTGTGTGGGCGACCCTACCGGCGCGGGGGTGAACGTGGGCGAGACCGGGGGACCATTTGCGATCGTCATGGAATCGAGGGCAAAGCCAGGACCGGGGGTTGGCGAAGGCCCTCCTCCGCCGCCGCCGCAACTGAGCATAATTGCTCCGAAGACGAACAATACAGCCGGCGCGACCACCAGCCATCTGAGCCACCGCGAGAACATCAAGCTATGAGCTATGACGACGCAATCGCGCGCTGTCAAGGTTAAAGCGCTATTTGCGAACGAAATTTACGAGTTGATCTCAGCTCGCCCGAGTGCAATGCCCGATGCTGGCGACGATGGAGATTGGTGAAATAAAAAAATGGCGGGCATGTGAAGAGGGGGGGGACTCTCCAATGCCCGCCTGTTCGTAGCGACCCGTCCGCTTACACTGCGGACGGAATCCGGTTGTTTGGGAGGAACATTCAACCGGATGGGTGCGAGAGCCGTATGCACCCATTTATTGAGACGATTCATTTCAGCGATTATTCAAAGTCGAAACGCTTTGATTTGCACGCGTCAATGGTCGGACTAGACTCGGTTGCGGAGGATTCGAAAAAGCCATGGAATATCGGCGATTGGGTGGTACCGGACTCAAAGTTTCGGAACTTTGCCTTGGCGGCATGACGTTTGGACGCGAAACAGATGAAGCTACGGCGGGAAAAATTCTCGACCGGTTCATCGAGGCTGGCGGTAATTTCGTCGACACCGCGAACGTCTATGCGGCGGGCGCGTCGGAGGAGATTCTCGGGCGAATTATCGGCGAGCGCCGAAAAGATTTGATTGTCGCGACAAAAGTTCGCTTCAACGCGAATGTTTTCATGGGCAAGACGGTGGCGCCGAATCAAATTGGACTCTCGCGCGGGCATATCATGTCGGAGGTCGAAGCCAGTCTGCGCCGGCTGAAGATGGATTACATCGATCTTTACCAGGTGCATTCGTGGGACTTCGAAACGCCGATAGAAGAGACGATGCGCGCACTCGACGACCTCGTGCGTCAAGGCAAAGCCAGATATATCGGAGCATCGAATTTTACGGCGTGGCAACTGATGAAGAGTCTGTGGGTCAGCGATAAACACGATTTCGCGCGGTTTGACTGCCTGCAGCCCCAATACAGCCTCATTTCGCGCGAGATCGAGCGTGAACTCCTGCCGTTGTGCCGCTATGAGAGCGTCGGCGTGATTCCGTGGAGTCCGCTCGGCGGTGGATTTCTGACCGGCAAGTATCGTTCTGGACAGCGCCCGCCCGAGGACAGCCGCCTGGCCAGGATGGATCTCTGGAATCGGCTCGCCGACAAGCGAAACTACTCGACCCTTGAAGCAGTCGAGCACATCGCGAAGGAACGAGGCCGTGCCATCTCGCAGGTCGCTCTGGCGTGGGTGAATCAGCAGCCCGGTGTCAGCTCGGTGATTTACGGCGCGCGAACCGAAGAGCAGAACGAACAGAACCTGGGCGCGATCGGATTTCGGCTCGAGGCCGCAGAACTCGCGGCGCTCAACAAGGCGAGCGCGTTGCCGCTCGAGTATCCCAATGCGATGCAGGCGCGATTACCCGGCTACCCGCGCATCTGAACAAAAGCAAAAGCCGTAACCTTCGCCGGCTCAACAGACAACGAGGCGCATCCACTCGGACGCGCCTCGTTTTTCCGTGTGACAGGCGCAGCACCGGGGCAGACCTGTCAACCCTGGAACGATGGGCCCATGAAGCCGGCCGGCGGGATCGCCGACGGCATGCCGGCTCCCCCCGCGTCGACGAACTGGCTGCCGACCGTCAGTCCGCCGTCCACGATCATCGCCTGCCCGGTGACGAATTCTGAATCGTCGCTGGCGAGGTAGAGCGCCATCCCGGCGATGTCCTCCGGCTGGCCCGCGCGCGGAATCGGCTGACCCTTCGCCATCCATTGTTCCATCGCCTCTTTCATACCGGGCAGATTGCGATGCAGGATCGGCGTATTGATTATGCCGGGGCAGATGCAATTGACCCGGATTTTATCCTTGGCGAATTCCAACGCTGCCGAGCGCGTCAGGTTCACCACGGCGGCCTTCGCCGCGCAGTAGGCGTGTAGTCCGGCGACGCCGCGGATGCCCGCGATCGACGCGGTCGAGATTATCGAACCACCGCCTGCTTTTCGCAGCTCGGGCGCCGCATGCTTCATTCCCAGGAACACGCCGCGCAACAGCACCGCCTGACTCTTGTCCCAGTCCTCGACGGAAATTTGTTCGAGCGATCCGACCGCGCCGCCGATCCCGGCGTTGTTGTACATGATATCGAGCCGGCCGAATTCCTTGATGGCGCGCGCGATGAGCGCCTTGATTTCCGCTTCGGCACAGACGTCGGTCTTCTGGAAGACCGCGCGCCCGGCGTTCTCCTTGCAATCGCGGACCGCGGCTTCGCCGCCTTCGTCGTTGAGGTCCGCGATCACAACCGCCGCGCCTTCGCCCGCGAACTTGATTGCCGTGGCGCGCCCGATTCCGCTCGCCGCGCCCGTGATAACCGCCACTTTGCCGTCAAGCCTGCCCATTTCAGATTTCCTCTGCTTAAAAGATTACGATGGCACGCAACGCGCGTGACACGCATCGAGCTAAGTAGCAGACCCCGACTTGAAGCGGGTAACGGTTGCCAGGCCGCCGGTGAGAGACACTCGAAGCGGGGGACCGCAACTTTTCGGAAGACAGCGGATACTTGGCGCCCCCATTGATATAATAGCCGCGACGATGAGCCCGGAAGATCGAAACGAAAAGCGCGGTGCAAACGAAACTCCGCCTGAACCCGCTGGCGGCGAGCCGACCGGCCCGGATTACGGCTCGCTGATCGATTATCCCAAGGACGCGCCCGCGCAGACCGGGCAGGCCGCGGCCTCCGATTCGCGCGCAGTCCGGGACGAATCGGTCTCTATCGACCAAAAGCTGGAGGCTGCCTCGACCGAGCCGGGCGTCTATCTGCTTCGCGATCGCGCCGGCAAGGTACTTTACGTCGGCAAGGCCAAGTCGCTGCGCTCCCGCGTGCGCGCATATTTCCGCGAGGGTGGCGACGGACGCTTCCAGGTTCGGTTCCTGATGCGGCGGGTGCGCGACTTCGACACGATAGTCACGGCGAGCGAGAAGGAGGCGCTGATCCTCGAAAACAATCTGATCAAACAGTACCGGCCCAGGTACAATATCCGCCTCAAGGACGACAAATCGTACCTGAGCGCGAAGATCACCAATCACGCATGGCCGCGAATCACGGTCACGCGCAAGATCGTCAAGGACGGCGGCCGCTACTTCGGGCCGTTCGGTTCGGCCGACGGACTGCGCGAGACGATCGACGTCATCCGCAAAGTCTTTCCGCTGCGCACCTGCACCGACGCGGTGTTCCGCAACCGCTCGCGGCCGTGCCTCGAATATCAGATCAAGCGGTGCCTCGGGCCGTGCTGTTTGCCGGTCGATCGCGAAGAGTATGGCCGCCATTTGCACGCGGCGCAGATGCTGCTCGAAGGAAAAAATCTCGAGCTGCTCCGCGAGATGCGCGACCTGATGAAGGATCACGCGTCGCGCCTCGAGTTCGAGCAGGCTGCGCGGGTCCGCGATCGCGTGCGCGCGATCGAAAAAACCGTCGAGCGGCAAACCGTCCTGCATCACTGGGGAATCGACGAGGACGTGTTCGGAATCTACCGCGAGGGCGGCTTCATCGAGGCGATCGTCCTGATCGTCCGCGGCGGAAAGCTGACCAGCACCCAGGGATGGAGCTTTCAGGACCTGGAATTTCCGGTTCACGAAATTCTTTCCGATCTGCTGACTCAGTATTACTCGGGCGCGCGCAATATCCCCGACGAAGTGATCGTGCCGGTCGAGTTGGAGGATGCCGCCGTGCGCGCAGAGCTGCTCTCAGAGCGGCGCGGCAAGAAATGCGAAGTGTTTCAGCCGCAGCGTGGCGAGAAGCTCCGTCTGCTGGAAATGGCGATGGACAACGCGCGCCAAAGCTTTGCCTCGCGGCGCGACAACGAAAAAACCCGCGAGCGGATGCTCGAGGACCTGCGCGCCAAGCTGGGTCTGCGCAACACGCCCAAGCGGATGGAATGCTACGACATCTCGAATCTGCAGGGCTCGATGGTGGTCGGGTCGCAGGTGACTTTCGACGAAGGCGAGCCGCAAAAGAATCTCTACCGCCGGTACCGGATTCGCAGTTTCGAAGGCCAGGATGACTTCGCCGGCATGTACGAAGTCTTGAAGCGCCGGCTCGAACGCGCGGTGCGCGAAAACGAATACCCGGACTTGTGGGTCATCGACGGCGGCAAGGGACAACTGAACGTCGCGCTCGAAGTGATCCGCGAGTTCAAGCTTGCCGATCACATCGATTGCGTGTCGCTGGCCAAGCAGCATGTTCTGAACGACCGGCGCGAAAAAGAAGTGACGAAATCCGAGGAGCGCGTCTTCGTTCCCAGGCGCAAGGATCCGATCGTCCTGCCGAAAAATTCGACCGCGCTGTTCCTGCTCGTGAGGATTCGCGACGAGGCGCATCGATTCGCGATCGCCTACAACCGCGAACTAAGGCGCCGCGCACGGCTGCGCTCGGTCCTCGACGATATCGACGGCGTCGGCCCGGTCCGGCGGCGCGCGATGCTCCGTCATTTCGGGAGTCTCAAACGGATTCGCGAGGCGACCACCGACGAGATTGCGGCGGTGAAGGGACTCAATCGCGAACTTGCCGCCGAGATTCGCCGGCATCTCGACGAAATGACTGCGCTGCTCGACGTCGAAGAATCCGCCGACCAACCGCCTCTTCCACTCGCTTCATCCGCCATTCCCGCCAATAACGCCGGCGCGCGAGCCAATCACGCACCCGCCCGCGATTGACGCGAAAGTTCCCCAGAGCACACATCGTCGGTCGCGCTACTTGCTTGTGTCGGCGCATAATCTTCAAGTCAACATCGACCTCACGCCGCCGCTGATGCGCAAAGGAGTGCCTAGCTATCGCTGCGGGAGCACTTTCCGCAAAACGCGCCGCATTGCGGCCTGTCGGACTGCACTCGATCAGGCCCAGCGAGATTTTACCTCCGATCCCGGCATTCAGCCTGCTTGAACGGATTGCGCCGATCTACGCGGTCGCAATCTCCGTAGCCGCGGGAGATGCGCTTGGCAATCTTCACATCGCGATTCCACTATGGCTTGCGCTGGCGCTCGGCGTATTCGCGCTCGGCGCGTTTCTCGCTGCCCGACCCACGCTCGGCCTTGCGGCGGCGTACGTTGCTCTTGCACTGGCCGCGACAGTGGCCGTTGCGAACGTGCTCGATCCGCCGCGCGAGTCACATGGCATCGCCACGATGGCGGACGGTTCGCGCGTTACGATCGAAGGACGCCTGTATCGCGAGATCGAGCGCGAAGCTTATGGCGATCGGCTGTACATCACGGTCGAGCGAGCCGCCGAGCATGGCGGCGCTATGCTGCCGTCCGGCGGCAATGTCCGAATCGCGGTGCTCGGTGGCGGGGGTTTCAAGCTGGGCGACGAAATCAGGCTGAGCGCGCGAATTCATTTTCCCCGCAACTACGGGAATCCCGGCGAATTCGACTACGCGGGACAGATGGCGCGCGACGGCATTGACGCGACGATGACCGCGCCGAAGGGATCGCTCGGTTCGGTGGGATTTCAAATCATCGGGCATCGTTCGAGCTTTCCGTCGAGCCGGATTGAAGCGATAAGAACTCAGATCGGCGAGTTCTTCGATCGGAACCTTGCTTATCCTGAAAACGCCGAGATGCGCGCGCTCGTGATCGGCGATCGCGGCGAAATCGGCGAGCCGCTTCGCAATACATTCGCGCGCACCGGGATGGCCCATTTGCTGGTTATCTCAGGACTGCACTTGAGCATCATGGCGGCCGCGATCTTCGCCGTGGTGCGGCTTGCGATGATGCTGTTCCCGGGGCTGGCAAACCGCGGTTACGCGAACAAGGTGGCCGCGATCGCCGCTATGCTGGCGGTATGCGGGTACGCGTCGATCGCGGGGCATCACGTGTCCACGATGCGGGCGCTGGTGATGGTGCTCGCGTATATGCTGGCCGTGGCGATCGACCGTTCTCGCGAAGCGATCGCGTCGTTGGCCCTTGCTGCGATCGTGATTTGCGTCGCGCTTCCCGGTTCGACCGCGGACATCGGGTTTCAGCTCTCGTTTGCGTCGGTGATTGTGATCCTGCTCGGGATGCGCCGGTCTGCCGCCTGGTTCGCGCGCCGCAAACGCATCGGGATGCTTCCCGGCGAACCCTCGTCGCCACGATGGCGATTTCTGGAAGCCCTTGCCGGCTATCTCGCGGTGTCCTTCTGGGCGATGGTCGGGACGGCTCCTCTCACCGCGTACCACTTCAACCAGTTTGCGGTTGTCGGCCTGGTCGCAAACGCCGTGGTGGTGCCGATCATGGCATTCGGCGCCACGATCAGCGGTCTGGTTGCCGCCGCATTGAGTTTCTTTTCGGAGCCGGCCGCGCGCCCGATCCTGCTATTCGGCGCGCACGCGCTTGCGGCCGGCAACTGGCTGGCAGCCTGGTTCGTCGATTGGCCGTTGGCATGGTTCCGTATCTTCACGCCGACGATTCTCGAACTCGCAATCGCCTATGGGCTGCTGATGATTTGGTTGCTCGCTCCGCTTGCCGCGGCGATAACCGGAAAGCGATCGCTCGACGAGGGGACTCGCGAGGACGTTCTGAACGACCCTGCGGCCAAGCCCGGATTCGGATGGCATGCGCGATGCGCCATTGCGCTGGCGCTCGTGCTGATAGTTGACGCGGGATGCTGGACCTACGACCGCTTCTTCAATCCCGATCTGCGCGTGACGTTCCTGTCGGTGGGCGAGGGCGACGGCGCGGTGGTGCGATTTCCCGGCTCGCGCGTGATGGTGATCGATGGCGGCAGCTCCTACGGCGGCTACGACACGGGTGAGCGGATTGTCGCGGCATATTTATGGTCGCAAAAAATCATGCGCGTCGATTACCTTGCGCTGAGCCATCCCGACCTCGACCATTTCGGCGGTCTGGATTTTATCGCCATGAACTTCGCGCCACGGGCGTTCTGGACCACGGGAGTTGCGAGCCGCGACGTGAGCTACGCACGCCTGATGGACGACCTCGCGCGCGCCGGAATTCCGATGGTGCAGGTGGGCGATACGGCGCCGGTCGCGGCGATCGGCGGCGTTGCGATTTCGTCGCTCAACGGGAGCACCGGCGCCGCGAGGACGCATAACAACAGCTCGATGGTGTTGCGATTCAGTTTCGGAAGCTCGTCATTGCTGTTCACCGGCGACCTCGAATCGGCCGGCGAGCACGCGATGGTCGAGAACCGCGGCGATCTTCACGCGACGATGCTCAAGGTGCCGCATCATGGCAGCGCTAGTTCCTCAACGCCGGCCTTCATCGCCGCCGTGCATCCGGAGGCTGTGGTCATCTCGGACGGATATTTGAATCATTTTCATTTTCCGTCGGCCGTGGTTGTCGAACGCTACGTGGAAGCGGGCGCCGTCCTGATGCGCACCGACCTCGACGGCGCCGTGATGGTTGATGCGACACGGGATCGGATGACGGTGCGAACTTTCCGCGCCCCCGGCGCCGCTCCAATCCACCTCGTCCCGTAGTCGCCCACCGCCGATTCAGGCCCATGAAGCATAGTAGGCTTTAGCAGTTCAGGGTTATGGCTCGACTAAAGAAAAAGCCCCAGGAACCAAGAGGAATCTAACAAACTAAGCCTTGCAAGTTGTCGGGTTTTTGCATATGATGAGTGTCGGGTTTTTGTAGGGGCACGTCATGGCACAGCGCAAGACACTGCTCGAAAGAGTGAAGACACGGATCGCTCGAAAACGCGACGATGTGTTCCTCCCTCGTGAGTTCACCGACCTCGGTGGTGAAGACCAGGTTCTACGCGCCCTGCGCAGTCTCGTGCGCGACGATCGTCTCGTCCGCCTCGGCTACGGCGTTTATGGCCGCGCGACGATCTCTCGGCTCTCCGGTAAGCCGATTCTGTACAGTCAAACCGGGTTCATCGGCGCAGCACGCCAAGCACTCACCAAGCTTGGCGTCGCGTGGGAGCCGACCGAAGCCGAGCGCGCTTATAACGAAGGCCGGTCAACCCAGGTGCCGGTCAACCCTGTTGTCCGCGTGAAAGGGCGTTTTTCGCGCCAGCTCCGAGACGGGAACACGGAACTCATCCTTGAGCGATGAAATCACGCTGCAGGATCTGCTGGAAGTCCAGGCGCACTTCGGATTGCCAAGCGCGGCGCTCGTGGAAAAAGACTTCCGCGTCGTACGGGCGCTCGCTGCGGTAAACGCGACCGACACAGCACCGTGCCGTTTGGTTTTCGGCGGCGGTACATCATTAAGCCGGGCTCATCGCATAATTCGCCGGATGTCAGAAGACATCGATTTGAGAATTGTCTCCGACCCTGAACCGACACGCCCCGCATTGCGCCGATTGCGGGAAACAATCACCGAAGCGCTTCTGGCAGCGGGGTTCCGCTTCGATCCTGACAACCCGGCGTACAGGGAATCCCGGAACGAAAGCCGCTACACGATTTACCGCTTGCCCTACGATCCGCTTTTGCGTGGAGAGGGAGCTCTGCGGCCAGAAATCCAGATCGAGATATCGGTTTGGCCGCTTAGAATCCAGGCGATTGATCTGCCAGTCAGTTCATTCGTGGCAGAGGCTTTCCAGCGTCCTCCCGAGATCGCCAATATCGCATGCGTCTCAATCGTCGAGACAGCAGCGGATAAATTCGTCGCCTTGACCCGGCGTGTGGGCGCCGAGCTTGCCAATGCCGACCGTGCACGCGACGATACGCTCGTGCGCCACATTTACGATCTGCATGTCGCCCGCGACCGCTATGATCCGGTTGAGGTCGCCTCCTTGCTGAACGCAATCATGCTGGCCGACGCCGAGGCTTACGGGAATCAATTCCCGGCATATCGTGAGAACCCCGCAGGCGAGACCTTACGGGCCATAGACAGCCTCGCGAGCGATCCCACCTACCGCCAGCGATACGATGAATTTCAGCGGAACATGGTCTATGGCGACCTCGCGGACTACGCAGCGTGCCTCGAAACTCTCAGAGACCTTGCGGGGAAGTCGAAGCGTTAATTGGAACGCATGGACCAGCAGCGGCCAACAAGAAGCTCCAACCGGGCGCGTGGTAGAATCCGCGCCAGCGGAGGTTGTTCGTGGGCAGAAAACATTCACCGAAAGGCCAAATCGTACTGAAAAAGGCGGAGAAGCTGGAAGCAGTCAATGCAGCCTTGCCTACGGGGTCTTGACCTGAAAACTTCGTAGCAAAGTTCCAAGAAATGTATCACGAAGATTGGAACAAGATCACTCGCAGATATAAGGCGCACGAGCGCCAAACGCCGCGAGGCAAGAGCCATCCAATGCCTGAGCCAACGCAGTATCTGTTGAACATGGTGAAGAACTTCATCAAGACGAAACACGCAGGCTGATGGCAGCGGCAGGGCGGGCGTAGTGTCCCGTCTTAAGAGTTACTGTTGGCCATCAGATCGAGGAATCTTTGACGGATCGACGATGTTAGGCGACGGAATAGCCGTGGGCCGTCAACTCCGGCTGGAACTTGTGTAAAGGAGCGCCCTCCTGATGCGCACCGACCTCGACGGCGCCGTGATGGTTGATGCCACACCGGATCGGATGACGGTGCGAACTTTCCGCGCCCGCCCCGCCAGTCCAATCCACCTCGTCCCGTCCGCTCCCTCCGCCGCCCGACATTAGTCACCGCCGCTGGAACGCAGCCACAGTGTCCGCGTCGCACGGTCAGAGCAATCGTCCGGTGCTTGTCACAAATGTAGCCGGCGCGGCTTTCCTCGGCCTTCAGAAAAACCAGTTGACAAGCGACAATTATCACTTTACAACTATCGCAGATGCTCATACGTTTTCGACACCGGGGCCTGAAACGCCTTTACGCAGATGACGACCGCCGCGGCTTGAATGCCGAGCATATCGATAAAATCGCCCGCGTGCTGGCACTTTTGAACCGTGCGGCACGGCCCGAGGATATGAACCTGCCTGGCTTCAGGTTGCACCCGCTTAAGGGCGACCTCGCCGGCTACTGGAGCGTCACAATCCGCGCCAACTGGCGCATTATTTTTCGCTTTGAGGACGGCGACGTCACCGATGTTGATTTGATCGATTACCACTGAAAAGGAGATGGAGACATGGCAATGAAGAACCCACCGCATCCCGGCCTGACCGTCCGGCACGATTGCCTTGAGCCGCTTGGCTTGACCGTGACCGAGGGCGCCAAGGTGCTCGGAGTCACGCGGCAGGCCCTTAACAACCTGCTCAACGGCAAGAGCGGTATTTCACCAGAGATGGCGGTGCGGCTTGCCAAAGCGTTTGGCAGCAGCGCTGAAACCTGGGCTGGCATACAATTGGACTATGACCTCGCCCAGGTGGGCCGCCGCCGGATTGAAATCAGCGTCAGGCGAGTCAAAAGACCCGTTCGCCATCGCGCCTAATCAGACGGAGACACCATGCCGCTCACTCGCGATTTCAAAGAAACCATTCGCGCTCGTGTCGAGCGCGATCCCAAGTTCCGAAAAGAGCTTCTTCGCGAAGGAGTCGAAGCGATGCTGGCCGGCGATGTAGCCACGGCGAAGACCATCCTGCGCGATTACATCAACGCGACCGTGGGCTTTACCGATCTCGCCGCCGCCACACGCATCCCTTCCAAAAGCCTCATGCGAATGCTGGGACCAGCAGGCAACCCGCGCGCCGACAATCTCTTCGAGATCGTCAGCTTCCTCCAGCGCCGCGAAGGACTACGCTTCGAGGTCAAAGCCTCGCGTGCGTAAAGATGAGCGGCAGGTTCTTGTCGTCATTCAACGATGAAATCGCATCTATTATTGAACAACAGCAATCGGAAGAAGCATGACTGACCTCGAACGGAAAAAACTGTTTCTATACGAGGGCTCGGTTCTCTACAACACCATGATCCACTTGGCTCCCGATGATGCCGTTCGGCGTTACTTGGCGTTTCGGATCATCGTCAACGCAATGGCCTTCGAAGACCTGGTTGGCAACCGGGCCCATGCGCGTCAGCGCCAGATCAGAAACGTTCTGTTAGCTCACAAGCAGGAGTCAGACTTCTTTCAAGGCTACACTGCCACCGAAGAGATACGCGATGCCGCCATCGAACCGCTGATTCGATTCATTGCGGAGCACCCCGCGACTTGGCCCCCTAATCTGAATATGCCCGAACTTTCCAATCCCACTATATCGCCGAGATTCAACGCTCTCGCGACGCTGATTCTTCAGAAATTCTATGATGAAGAAATATCCGGATTCCGCGTCACCAATAATTTTTTGTGCTTCACAGGTGCGCAAGTGCACGAAATCTCGTCGGACGACTTGGCAGGGTGCTTCTACCGCTACAACAGCTCAAAATCTCTGATGACCTTGGCCATGTATTTGTTCAAAGACCTACACCCGGATGCGGACCTAAAGGCATCCACCCGGCACGCCAAGCTCGATCTCGTTTTGCATGCAGCCAACATGGCCGACTGCATCATCAAGGACACCGTCAACCCGTATTCGATCGACGGCCTACGTGAAGTCATGATACGCGAAGGGATCGGCGACCCGGCGCCCCTCAACCTTCTCGCCGCAGATGTTGCTTACAAAAGTGCGTACACTTCTCTTCGGAAGGTGCGGAACAAGCTCATCGGGCACATGGACCCCGGGGTGCCCCTGGACGTTCTTCTGACTACGTTGGATGAGCTACCAACAGCCAATGTTTACGCCTTCATCAACAAGATCGATTTCGCGATGTATACTGCGGCGAGATCGCATATGGCAATATGGGCGCGGTACGCGACCTCGAACGCTCGAATGTCGCCCGATGTCGTCGGCGTGGCGGCGCCAAAACCTACTCCCTATTTCTAGCATTGGCGCGGATTAAACAACGCTTCCGCCAAGCCGACTTTATCAGACCAGGACGGCTATCAGACACCCGTCCTTTGGAAACTTGACGCTCTGCAAATGCCCCGCTTCAAATCGAACGGCAGTCCGGCCGCCGCTCCCGCATCCGCACGAGCGCAATCCAGGGCGACCAATCCTCGCTCAAAAGTCGGAAACCGCGCCGGGTCGTCGGAGCGGCCAGTCTGAACAGTCGTTCAGTGCGCCCTGTTTTCCTTTCCTAATACTGGCCTCCCGTGCCAACGGGCGCCCAACGGGCTCGTGCCAACGGGCGAGCGTTTCTATCGACCCGGCCCATCGCTCTAAGCTACATATGGAGCGGGATGGATCTCGAACTCACTGAAGCGCAACGCGGCGCCCGCGACGTTGCCCGCCGCTTCGCACGCGAGAAGCTTGGACCGATCGGCGTCGAGGCTGACCGCTCGCATCGATATCCTGCCGAAGCGATCGACGAACTCGCCCGGCTCGGGATGCTCGGCATATTCCTTCCCGAACAATATGGCGGCGCGGGCCTCGACCACGTTGCCTATTCGCTCGTGCTCGAGGAACTCGCGGTCGAATGCGCTTCGACGGCGGTTATAATGTCGGCGCACTGCTCGCTCGCGTCGTGGCCGATTCTGGGGCTGGGCACCGCCAGGCAAAAAAATCATTTTCTGCCGAAGATGGCGACCGGCAAGTGGCTGGGATGCTTCGCCCTGACCGAACCGCAAGCCGGCTCCGACGCGGCGGGTCAGAAGACGCGCGCGGTGCTCGACGGCGACTCGTACGTGATCAACGGGACCAAGAATTTTATTACCAATGCGCCGCAATCGAAGGTGGCGATCGTGTTTGCGATGACGCAGCCCGACAAGGGGCATCGCGGGATCAGCGCGTTTGCCGTCGAGACCGATACCCCCGGATGGGCGGTCACGCGGGTCGAAGACAAAATGGGAATTCACGGCGCGCATACCGCGCAGTTGAGCTTTTCGGATATGCGCGTGCCGCGCGAGAATCTGCTGCTCGAGGAAGGGCAGGGGTTCAAGGTCGCCATGAAAACGCTCGACGGCGGCCGGATCGGTATCGCGTCTCAAGCGCTCGGAATCGCGCGCGCGTCACTCGAGGCGTCGTTGAAATACGCGAATGAACGCCTGACCTTCGGCAAGCCGATTGCACAGTACCAGGCGATTCAGTGGAAGCTCGCCGACATGGCGGTCGAGATCGACGCGGCCCGTCTGCTGACGCATCGCGCCGCCACGCTGAAAGATCGCGGCGAGTCATGCACCAAAGAATCCGCGATGGCAAAGCTGTTCGCCGCTGAAACCGCGATGAAATCCGCGACCGAGGCGGTCCAGATTCATGGCGGCTACGGCTACACCAAGGAGTTCAAAGTCGAGCGCTTTTTCCGCGACGCCAAGATTACCGAGATTTACGAAGGAACGTCGGAGATTCAGCGCCTGGTAATCGCGGGCAGCGTGCTCGAAAACCGGTGAGGGTCGCGCACTGTGGGCAACAAAAAGAAATGGCTCGAGACGACCTACCAGCAGGCCAGAGAGCGCCCGGTCCGTTTCTCGACCGTGTCCGACATGGAACTCGACCCGCTCTACACGCCCGACGACGTAACCGGCTCGTACGACGACGCGCTGGGCAACCCCGGCGAGTTTCCGTACACACGCGGTGTGTACGGCTCGATGTATCGCGGACGGTTTTGGACAATGCGCCAGTTCGCCGGCTTCGGCCTTGCCGAGGACACCAACGCGCGCTTCCACTTCCTGCTCGGCCAGGGCCAGGACGGGCTTTCCACCGCGTTCGACATGCCGACGCTGATGGGCTACGACGCCGACCACGAACGGGCGCTCGGTGAAGTGGGACGCGAGGGTGTGGCGGTCTCGACGGTTTGCGACATGGCGACATTGTTCGATCGAATTCCGCTCGACAGAGTCACCACCTCGATGACGGTGAATTGTTCGGCGTCGATTTTGCTCGCGATGTACCTGGTGGTGGCTGAGCGCAACGGAATTCCGTGGGAGCGCGTCGGCGGAACCATTCAGAACGACATGCTCAAAGAGTACATCGCGCAGAAGGAATGGATTTGCCCGCCGCGCCCGGCGCTGCGAATCGTCACCGACATGATTGAGTTCTGCGCCCGCAAAGTTCCACGCTGGCATCCCGTGTCGATCTCCGGCTACCACATCCGCGAGGCAGGCTCGACCGCCGTACAAGAACTCGCATTCACGATTGCCGACGGCATCTGCTACGTCGATGAGGCAATCAAGCGGGGGCTCGGCATCGATGAGTTCGCGCAGCGGCTGTCGTTCTTCTGGAATCTGCACAACGACTTTCTCGAAGAGATCGCCAAGCTCCGCGCCGCGCGCCGGATGTGGGCGCGAATCATGAAGGACCGTTTCGGCGCGATGAATCCGAAATCGATGATGCTGCGCACGCATGCGCAAACCGCGGGCGCGTCGCTGACCGCGCAGCAGCCGACCAATAACGTGGTTCGCGTGGCAATTCAGGCGCTGGCAGGAGTGCTCGGCGGAGTCCAGTCGCTGCACACCAATTCGATGGACGAGACGCTCGCGCTGCCCACCGAACAGGCCGTGATGGTCGCGCTGCGCACGCAACAAGTCATCGCCGAAGAGACTGGCGTGACCAATACGATCGATCCATTCGGCGGCAGCTACGCGGTCGAGGCGCTGACGGACAGGATGGAACGCGAGGCGAACGATTATATCCGGCGCATCGACGAGATGGGCGGGATGGTCAAGGCAATCGAGACGGGCTATCCCCAGCGCGAGATCGCGGAGGCCGCGTTTCACTTTCAGCGCCAGCTGGAGCAGGGAATCAAGACGGTGGTCGGGGTGAACAAGTATTCAATTCCCGAGGAAATTCCGATCGCGACGCTGAAGATCGACGCCGGGATCGAAGAGCGGCAGATTCAGCGCGTGCGCAAGGTCAAGCGCGAGCGAAACTCGGCCGCCGTCAGGGAAGCGCTGGCCCGCGTCGCCGAGGCGTGCCGCTCCGGCGAGAACCTGATGGAACCGATTTGCGAGGCGGTGCGCCGCGACGCGACCGTCGGCGAGGTCTCCGATATCTTTCGCGCCGAGTTCGGCGTGTACAAAGACCCAGGCTGGATTTAGGCGATGGCGGACAAGAGACTCAGAATTCTGGTCGCAAAGCCGGGACTCGACGGTCACGATCGAGGCGCGAAGATTATCGCGCGCGCGCTGCGCGACGGCGGCTTCGAGGTCATCTATACGGGGCTTCATCAGACGCCCGAAATGATCGCGGAGGCCGCCGTGCAGGAAGACGCCGACGCGGTCGGGCTGAGCGTACTTTCGGGCGCGCATATGACGCTGTTCCCCGAAGTGATGCGCCTGCTGAAGGAGCGCGGCGCCGGCGAGATCGCGGTTTTCGGTGGCGGGATTATTCCTGACGACGACGCCGTCAAGCTCAGGCAGATGGGCGTCCGCCAAATCTTCACCCCCGGCGCGTCAACTGAAGACATCGTCAAGTGGGTGCGCGAGAATGTCACCCCTCGCAGTTGAGTTGCCATGAACTTCGATCTTACCGAAGAGCAGCGGCGCATCCGCGAAACGTTGACCGACTTCGCCGAGCGCGAAATCAAGCCGCATTCGACCAAGTGGGACAAGGAGGAGACCTTCCCACGGCACATCGTCGAGCAGCTCGGCCGGCTCGGCTTTCTCGGCGTCGCATTCCCGGAAAAATTCGGCGGCGGCGGCGCGGACACCCTCTCTCAGGTACTCGTTGTCGAAGGGCTCTCGCGTTACGACGCGTCGATCGGCCTGACGTGCGCCGCGCATATGTCGCTCGCGACAGGGCACATCGCCGGTTTCGCATCCGACCAGCAGCGCGAGCATTACGTACCCGCGATGCTCCAGGCCAGGAAGATCGGCGCGTGGTGCCTGACCGAGCCGAGCTCCGGTTCGGACGCGGCCGCGATGCGCACGAAGGCCACGCGGGCCGGCGACAACTATTCGATCACCGGCTCCAAGATGTTTATAACCAACGGCACGGTTGCCGACGTATATGTCGTGATGGCGATTACCGACAATTCGCGGGGACGCGACGGCGTGTCGGCATTCATCGTCGATCGCGGCACGGCGGGCCTCTCGAACGGAAAGAAAATCGAAAAGCTGGGATTGCGCGCCTCCGATACCGCCGAAGTTATCTTCGACAACGTCACCGTGCCGGCGCGCAACCTCGTCGGCGAACTCGGCGCCGGGTACAGACAGACGCTCAAGGTGCTCGAAGCCGGGCGAATCGGAATCGCCGGATTCGCGGCGGGAATCGCGCGCGGCGGATTCGAGGAAGCCCGCGCATACGCGCTCGAACGCGGCCAGTTCGGCAAGAAAATTGCCGAGTTCCAGGCGATCCAGTGGATGTTCGCCGACATGGCGACCAGAATCGACGCCTCGTGGGTGCTCATCTGCCGCGCCGCCGCACTCAAGGATGCGGGCAGGCCGTTCGCGCGCGAGGCCGCGATGGCAAAGCTGTTTGCGTCGGAAACCGCGATGTGGTCAACGATCAAAGCCGTGCAGATCCACGGCGGCTACGGCTACGTCACCGATTTCCCGGTCGAGCGCTACATGCGCGACGCCAAGCTCTCGGAAATCGGCGAGGGCACCAGCGAAGTGCAGCGGATGATCATCGCCAAGTCGCTGCTGCGCGAAGGCTACCTGCCCGCTTGACCGCTCGCTTGGACTGCTTGCCGGAAGCGGCGCAGTCAATCTTCCAGCAGATCTTCCTGAATGATGGCGAGTTCGCCGGGCGCGAGGCCGATTACCTCGCGCATGAAACCTTCGATACCGCCGTTCTCGTCGATGAGTTCGAAGACCGGATCGAGTTGCTCGGCTGTGAGCGGAAGCTTGGGATAGACCAGGTTGCTTTCGAGAAAGTCGGCGACGATTCGATTGCGATCGACCCCGAGCATCGACAGCAGCATCGCGGCGCCGACCCCGGTGCGGTCGCGGCCGGCGGAGCAATGGAAGAGCAGGGGGTAAACGTCGCGCTCGGCGAGCAGTTTGAAGAAGCGGCGCCAGTCGCGCCGAAAGTGCATCACGAGCGCCAGATGATCGCGGCCGGATTGCGCGGCAATTTCCGTGTAGCCCTCGTCGTTGAACCATTCGTCGCCCATCGGGATGTGCTCCCATCGCACGCCGCGGCGCGAGGCGGGCTCGGGCGCGCCCATATGTTTCACTTCGGCGCGGCTCTGGAGAGTGACGAGGGTGCGGAGCTTGAGCCGGCTGATGGGGCTTTCAGGTGGAACTTCGGCGAGATGGGATGAGCGGAATATGCGGCTGGCGCGGACGCGACGGCTATTGGCGGCGGGATGGCCACCGAGGTCGCGGAAATTTTGCGCGGCGTAGGTGCGCAGCAGGTCGAAGTCGATGACGACGCGCGGCTCTTCGGCCACGCCTTCGGTCTTGTTCTTGTTTTTCGGCAAGGGATTAGCCGTGCGCGTCTCTCTCCGGCAAGTTTAACAGGGCGAGCGGGGCCGACAAAATGCGAACCCGCCGACGGAATCAGGCGGGGATTTCGGCGGCGGTTTGCGACAGATAGGCCCCGTACTCCGGGTTGGTCGCGAGCAGGTGTGCATGCGTCCCGGAGGCGGCGATCGTTCCGCCGTGAATGAAGAAGACGCGGTCGCAGGCGACGAGGATGTCGGGGCGATGGGCGACGATGATGACGATTCGATCGCGAGCGAGGTGAGCCAGCGTTCTTATGAGATCGGATTCCGAGCCGGGATCGAGTGGCGCGGCCGGTTCGTCGAGGACGATTATTTCCGGCCGTCGAAGCAGGGCGCGCGCGATGGCGATTCGCTGTTTCTGTCCGACCGAGAGGCGCGCGCCACGCCGCCCGAGCATCGTCGAGTATCCGTCGGGGAGCCGATCGATAAATTCCGCCGCCCCCGCCATCGCGGCCGCTTCGCGAACGTCGGCCTTTGACGCGCCGGCGTTTCCGTAGCGGATGTTGTCCTCGATCGAAAGCGAGAACAGCGATTCATTCTGAAATACGAATCCGACGCGCGCGCGAATCGAGTCGGGCGCGACGGCGCGCGAATCGACGCCGTCGAAGGCGATCGTTCCCGCCGACGGTTCGAGAAAACGCGGGATCGAGCAGATGAGCGTAGTCTTGCCGCATCCGCTCGGTCCCGCCAGCGCAACCATCTGGCCGGCGCGCATCGACATCGTGACTCCGCTGAGCACGGTGGCAGCGCCGTAGCCCAAAGCGACGCCGCTGAATTCCAAGTTGCCGACGCGTCCGCCGAGTCCGTCGTGGCGTGCGTCGCCGACCGGCTCAGCGAGGTTATCGAGTACGCTATGCACGCGCCGGAGTCCCGCGACCGACGCCTGCACCGAGGCCCACGTGTTGCCGATGATGGCCATCGGATTCGCCAGCATCGTTCCGTAGCTCGCGAGCAGGACGATATCGCCGAGCGTCATCCGGCCCGCAATCACCTGCATCATGAGATAGTAGAGGCAGTATCCGATCAGCACGCTACAGAAGGGAGCGAGCACGATCGCGAGCGCGAACACGATCGCGAGCATTCGGAGAGTCGCGCGATAGGACTCCCAGCTGGCGGCGTTGACGGCGGCAGTCTCGCGGCTTTCCTGTCCGAATGCCTTGATGAGCAAGACCTGCGCGACGCGCTCCTCGAACGCCGCCATCACGTTGCTGCCGCTTTCGCGCATCGACTGGCTCCGGGTGCGCAGCGCGCGTCCAAAGAGGCTGCTGCCGATGGCGACCACGGGCAGAAAGAGAATCGCGGCGACAACGATCACGGGCTGGTTGCTGAAATGTACGGAGAGCACGACCAGCGCCATCGCGAACATCACCAGCGACATGATCGGCGCCAGCACGCCGCTATAAAATACCGGGCCGATCGACGCGCTGTCGTACATCACGCGGAAAACGGCGTCGCCAATTTTCTGATCGGCGTAAAGCGCCAGCGGCGAGCGCAAAAATCGCTCATAGACCGCGATGCGCACGGACTGGTTCATCCGCTGCGTGAGATCGATCGTGACGCGCGCCTCCAGGTAGCCGAACAAACCGTTCCACAGGCTGCCGCCGTCGTTGGCGTCGTTGGCGGTGAGGCCGGCCTGGTCGAGTCCGCCGCTCGCCACGTTGGTGCCGAGCGACTGCGCGTTCCCGGCGGCCATCCCGATCAGGATCACGGCCAGCGCCAGAAACATCGTGACGGCGACCAGCAGGGAGGTCCGGCCGGCGCCGGCGATCGGAGTCAGAATGGCGGCTGGAATGCCGGTCAGCGGGTGGCCGTCGATCACGTTGTCGATGACGATTTTCAGCGGCCACGGCGTCATCAGAAAGAAGGTCAGCGAGATGAAAACCAGCGCGCACTTGATCGCGAGAAGCCGGCGATGGCGGCTGATAAACGGCCAGCTCTTGACGAGCAAGCGCCAGGCCTCGCGCCAGGTGAGCGGAGCCTGTTCGCCGGCGTAGAGAAGATTCGCGCGCGGGTCGCGCTGCGAAACGGCGTCAGGCATTGCTCACCTCGCGGACTGGGCCGTCGTCGAGGGCGGATCCGTCGGCGGCAACGAGCCGACCGGCGGCAAGCCTAAAAATTCGGTCGGCGCGAGACGCGGTGGTCCGGCGATGCGTTGCGATAATCGCCATGCGCCGTTTGGGAGCCTCGTTCACCCAATCGCGCACGCCGCGCATCACGGCGTCTTCGGTCGCAACATCCAGGGCCGAGGTCGGTTCGTCGAGCAACAGAATCGGCGCGTCGCGTAAAATCGCGCGTGCAAGGCCGAGCCGCTGCGCCTGCCCGGCCGAAAGCTTCGAGCCCTTCTCGCCGAGCATGGTGTCGAGGCCGGCCGGCAGAGAACGAACGAAGTCACCGAGGCTTGCGCGGTGAATCGCTTCGGCAACTTCGGCGGTCGATGCGTTCGGGCGCCCGTAGGCGACGTTGTCGCGAAGGGTCGCCGTGAAGAGCGGATTTTCCTGCAGCGCAACGGAAAGCATGCCGCGCCACGCCGGAAGATCGAAGTCGCGAATCGGTTCGGCGTCGAGCCGGACGTTGCCCGCCGTCGGATCGAAAAATCTCACGATGAGCGAGATGATCGTGCTCTTGCCGGAGCCGCTGGGGCCGGCGATCGCGGTGATTTGCCCGACGCGAGCCTCGAGATTCACGCCGGTGAGGACGGGGGTGCGCGGGTCGTAGCCGAACGTCACGTGGTCGAAGGCCAGAACCGCCGCGGTTTTTGGCGGGATTCCACGGCCGCTGCTGACGCCTTGCTCCGTCGTTTGGCGCAGCATCTCGAGCACGCGCGATATTGCGACGACCACGTCCTGCATGCTGCCCCACAAGTTGGTGAGATTTCGCGCGCGGGCACTGACGCTGCCAAACAGCGCGAGCGAACCCTGGAACAGTCCAAGCGAGACGGCCGCGCGTGCGAAGCCGGCGGTTCCACCCGCCATCACTTCCGTGGCGCCGACGTACAGCGCCGCAACGTAAGCGAGACCGCGAACGGTGTTGGTCATGACACGGTAGCGCGCGAGCATCAGGCGCGCGCGGCGGGCGGCAATGAATGCGTCCCAATTGTCGCGCGCGTAGATTTGCGCCTCGCGAGCCTCGGCGCCGAAGGCTTTGACAGTTTTGATCGACGCGAGGGTTTCTTCGATCCGCGTTGTCGCGCGCGCCATCGTCTCGCGCTCACGAATGAAAGCGCTGCGCATCGAATCGCCGAACATCCACGCCAGTATGAGGTTCGCGGGCATCAGCAGAGCGGCGATCAGCGCCATCCGGTAGTCGTACCAGACCAGGTAGAGGATCGAGGCCGCGGCGACGGGAATGAAAATCAGCGGCTGAACGATCAAGCCGTTGATGACATTCGGAATCGCGGCGGAGTCCTGGAACATCCGGAAAATCGCGTCGCCGATCTTCTCCTCGGAATGAAAGCGCACGCTCAGTTCCTGCATGCGGGTGTAGAGATTGACGCGGAAGAGATTGCTGATGCGCTGTAAAATCCACACCCCGTAACCGAGAATGAATGCGCCTGCGATCAGGATGACAATCGACGCAATCCCGCCGACGACGCACGCATGAATCAGGACGATCCGCCGGTCTGAATGCAACGGCACGTGGAGCATCCACGCCTGCGCGGGCGTCAAGGCGCCGCCATGACCGACTACGTCGAAGAAAACGCGCGTGAGGTTGAGCGCAAGGAGTCCGCCGAGCAGCAGCGGCAGCGTCGCCAGGAATAGATACAGGAGATGGCGGCGATAGGGCCGGATAAACGGCCACGCACGCGCGACCAAGCGGAACACGTCGCGGGAACGCAGCCGGCGAGCGTCGGGGAACTCGCTTGCAGCCGGAGGCGCAGCGATGGTCGATTCAGCGTTCAAACAGATCGTAGTCTTATGACTCCTCTGTGTGCGGAAGGTTGGGAGTTTCGCAGGATCATAACGGCCCGCGAAGCGGCGGGTAAAGGTGCGGGCGTGGCCGGCGAAGACTGTTTGATGGTAACTTCGCGGGGCCGGTGCGCGATTGCTTGAATTCGTCACAGCGCACGGAAAAGGAGCGCATCATGCCCGCGTTAATCTTCGAAAAACGAAATCACGTCGCCTATCTCACCCTCAACCGGCCCGAGGTCCACAATTCGCTGAATCCCGAAATGCTCGTGAGCCTTGCTGCTGCGTGGAAGGAGATCGACAGCGACGACGCAATCCGGGCGACGATCGTGACCGGCGCAGGCAAGGTCGCGTTCTCGGCCGGCGCCGATCTGGGGCGCTTGATTCCGCTGCTCACCGGCGCGCGAAAGCCGGAGGACGAGTGGGACAGCAAGCTGCTCGCGGATCGCAAGCTCGGCGACATCGCGTTGCTGCGCGGCTACGACATGGACAAGCCGGTAATTTCCGCGGTCAACGGGTTTTGCATCGCGGGCGGAATGGAATTGATCCAGGCAACCGACCTTCGAGTCGCGTCGGAGAACGCGAGCTTCGGGCTGCAGGAAGTGAAATGGGCGATCATCCCGGCCGCCGGCTCGCTGGCGCGGCTGCAACGCCAGATTCCGTACTGCAAGGCGATGGAGATTCTGCTGACCGGCAACCGGATCGATGCGCAGGAGGCGTGGCGCCTGGGCCTGGTCAACTACGTCGTGCCGCAGGAAAAACTGATCGCGAAGGCCGACGAACTCGCGGCGACAATCGCGCAGAACGGGCCGCTGGCGGTGCGGAAGATCAAAGAGGCGGTGCGGCGATGCTCGGGCCGTCCCTACGAGGAGGCCTTCAAAATCGAGAACGAAATTGCACGCGAAGTGATGAGGTCCGAGGACGCGAAGGAAGGTCCGCGCTCGTTCATGGAGAAGCGAAAGCCAAACTACAAGGGAAAGTAGATGGCGTCAGGCGCTTAAGCTCCCGCCAGCGCGCGCATCGTGTTGGGATAATCGCGCGACGCGGTGGCGGCCGGTCCGATCGGAAACACCACGGGATGCGTCACGCCGGCGGCGCGGAATCGCGCGACGAAATCGCGGCCGGCTTCGGCGTTGCCAAACACCGCGATCTTGCGGCACGACTCCTCCGTAATGGCTCTGGGAGCCTCCTCGCGCTTGCCTTCCCGCCAAAGCCGGCGCACCTCGTCGAACTGCGCCGCGAGTCCGTAGCGCGCGAACATCTTGTTGTAGCTGTCCACGAATGCGTAACCGGCCAGCTCGCGCCGGAACGAATCGACGGCTCTATCCTCTTCCTCCGTGATGCACATGCGGACATAGATGCCTACGTCAACGGCGGACGGCTCGCGCCCCGCGGCCCGGGCGCCCTCATGGATATGATTCACCATCGGCGCGATTGCCTCGGGCGGCGAGTAGTTCATCAAGACACCGTCGGCAACTTCGCCGGCGAGCCGAAGCATCGGGGCATTGAGGGCCGCCAGATAGATCTTCGGCGGATGCGGCGCGGTGATACGCATACTGAGGCGGAAATCAGACTTGTACACTTCGCCCTGGAACTTCGAGCGGCCCTCGGTGAACAACTGGCGCATGATCGAGACGCATTCGCGCATCGCGGTGACCGGCTTGCGATACGACGCGCCGTGCCATCGTTCGACTATTACCGGGCTCGACACGCCCAGACCCGCGATGACGCGGCCGCCGGATAGCTCGTTGATCGTCAGGAATCCCATCGCCATCGCGCCCGGCGTGCGAATCTGAATAGGTACGACGCCGGTGGCCAGTTCAGCTTTGCGCGTGTTGGCCGCAAGCGCGGCGAGACTGACGAACGCGTCGGGTCCGCTGACCTCCGCAATCCACAGGGAAGTGTAGCCGAGGTCCTCGGCCTCGCGGATGAGTGCGAGGCGGTCGGCGAACGCGCCGGCGTCGATCGAGGTTTGAAGTCCAAGTTTTTGGTTTGATGCCATTTGAAATTCCGTGCGAGTTTGATTTGCGCAGATTGTGCGGCTATTCGATTATTGCTGCAAGGCAAGATTTCGGGATTTTTCCTTCGGTCAGAAGGCATAGTCCAACGAGGAGTGTTGAACGATGGCTTACTTCGATTCCAAAGGCGTGCAGATTTATTTCGAGGAACACGGTATCGGCGAGCCGGTTGTGCTGGTGCACGGCTTCGCGTCGCGCGCGGAGCATAACTGGGGCGCGACGAATTGGTTCACTACGCTTGCACCGCATTACCGTGTCGTCGCGCTGGATTGCCGCGGCCACGGCAAAAGCGGCAAACCGCACGATTCGGCGGCGTACGGCGGCGAGATTATGGGCGAGGATGTGATCGGGCTGATGGACCATCTGGGAATCAAGCGCACTCTCATTATGGGCTATTCGATGGGCGGGCGAATCGTGACGGGCCTGCTGATGTCGCATCCGGAGCGTTTGCGCGCGGCCGTGCTCGGCGGAATCGGTGTGGTGTCGGCGACGTCCGCATCTTTCAGCCGCAAACCGATCGTCGATGCGCTGCTAGCCGAAAATATTTCAGGAGTTACGGATCAGCGGGCAAAGGAGTTTCGCCAATTCGCGGAGAGCACCGGCAACGACTTGAAGGCATTGGCTGTGTGCATGGGTGCCGCTCGCGACGATTTTACGGCTGAGCATATAGCGGCGAAACAAATTCGCGTGCCGGTCATGATCGTGATCGGGACCAAGGACCTGCTGGTCGGTAATCCCACACTGCTGCGCGATTCAATTGCGGGCAGCAAACTTGTGATGCTCGAAGGACGCGATCATTTGAGCGCTCCCGGCGATCAACATTACAAGGAGGCGGTGCTGGAATTTTTCCAGTCCGCGCCGGCGTGAGCGGCTATGTCAATCCGTCAGCTGATTCGCGGGGCGTCGAGCGTGCCGGTCAATCGATAGGGCTGCGGGCCGGGGGGATGCGGCAATAGCGCGAGCAGGAGCGCCAACTGCGAGGCGGCGGCGGGAGCCGGGGAGAGAGTGAATTCGATCGCGAGTTCGCTTTGGCCCGGGTCGGGCGCGAGCTGGATGGTTCCCGCGGCGGTCAGCGTCAAGTCGCCGCCGCCGGTCCTGAATTCCTCTATCGTTAAGGTGCCTTGATCCAATTTGAACTTTGAATGCCCGTCGCCAAGACGAATCGGCGACCTCGCGAACGGCGCCGTGAGCGTCAGTCCCGCGGCGCTCAACTCGCCGTCGCCGGTCTCCGCGATATCACCGGAAGACAGCCACAGATTGCCGCTTCCAGAAATCGTACCCGCAGCCGCCGCGCCGGGAATCGCGACCAGGCGCTGACGGGCTATATCCACGGAGTCGAGGTCGTAGCTGATAGCGGTGCCGCCGCCGCTGGGGCGTAGCGTGACGTTCACGACGCCATCGTAGAGCGCGGCTTTTACTCGAACGCCGGGATGCAACGTCAGCATCGAGAGAAACGCGGGCGCGATCGTGACGGCCGGGCTCTCGATGAGCGGACCGGCAGACGCGGGCCTGGTCGAGCTCAGGCGGACGCCGGCCAGTCGGGCGCCGAAGGGAAAGCTGGCGCTCTGACTCGCGCTGGAAACCTCGAGGCCCATCGGCGCGAGGACCTTCGAGAGAGTTGCGGAGTATGGAAAGGTGGAAATCAGGTAAGCAGCGAAAAGCGTCAGTCCGACGGCTGCGTAACCGACTCGAACGAGACGGGTTCGCCGGTATTGCGCGGACGAATTCCCGGGCGCATCAGGTATTCTTGGCGAGCGCAACACAGGTGAGGTCAACGTCGTAAGAATGAGGGTCCTGGGTGCGGCGCTGGATGCGGATGTCCGAGATGCCAATCGGCATCGACAGCGAATTGATGCCGTAGAGCGCGTCGACCAACTGCGCGAGATTCACGTTGTCGAGCTTCAACTGTACGCTGTACTCGGTGAACCCGTCGGTAAGCTTGCGATCGGAGCCGGGCGCGATCGATCCGATCTTCTGGCGTCCGACACTTTTGGTCATCGACGCTTCGATCACGGAAAACAGCGAGAAATCCTTGCCCGGCGGAACCGTGTGCCGCTCGGCGGAGGCGAGCTCCGCCTTGAGCTGCGCATAAGTGGCGGCGAGCCGGCGAACTTCGGCGAGATCCTGTTGTCGCTGGACAATCTTGTCCTGCAGCCCCAGGCTCAGATCCACGATCGGCATGTAGATCAGCTTGTAGATGAGAAAAGCTCCGACCAGGCCGCCGGCGATTTGCACCAGGATGCGTTCGCGCGGTTCGAGCTTCTGGTAGCGGCCGCGCGCCTGCGCGATCAGCGGATCGACGCGGGTGGCGGCTTGCTTGAGATAGGGGCGGAGCAAATCCATTGCTCGCGCGCGCAAATTGTCAATCCATTCTCTAAGCATTGCAGCTACTCGGCGCGCTCATTCGCCGGCGTTACGCCCTTGAAGTTTGCGTCCATCCGAAAATCCACCTTGCTCGGATCCGATCCGGCCTTGGCATGGGCGACTTCGATCGAGCCGAAGTAGCCACTTTTGTCGAGCGCTTCTTTGGCCTGATCGACGGTTGTGAACGAATCGGCCTGGCCGGTCACGCGCAAGCCGTTGGAATCGATCTGAACGTCGGCCATCTCGACCGGAAATCGGGGCGGCAGCGCTCGCGACACCGCCACCAGCGTGTCGAGCGGCGAATGAGTCAGGTTGCCGCCTATTAGGGTCAGCCGATGATTCATCTTCGCGATTCCGGTCTTCAACTGCGCCTTGGCGTTGGCGGGATCGGTTTCGCTAAGGACCCGCCCGGCGACGGCGGCGATTTCTGCATTGACCTGGCTGAGCCGATGAAGATTGGCGTACACGCCCAGGCCGAAATGAAAAATGATCACGGCCAACAGCGCGGCGGCGAGGATTCCCGAGGTATAGAAGGGGCTGAGATCGCCGCGGATGCGGCCACGAAAAAGGAATTCGCCCTGGCGGAAATTGATCAAATCGAGCGGCTTGCTGGGCAACTCGCCGAGCAGCATCGCGATGCACGATGAATACTTGCCGGTATTCGGCACCGAGCCTTCGAAAATCCCGGTGTAATCGAACGCGCCGCCGTCACGGACCGGCATGGCCAGCGAATCGGAGAGCAGTCCACGCACTTCCGGATACGCCGCCGCCGCACCCGCGACGATTACCTCGGTCTGATCCATTTCCCCGCCATGCGCGAGCAAGGTCTGACGCACCGAGTCGAGAATCGGCGCGGCTGCGTCCTGCGAGACCACCGATCCGTCGGACATCATCAGACCGCCGGGCATCGAACGCAGCGCGCGCGGCGTTCCCCCCAGATCGACCAGCACGACCGAGGTGGATGACTCATCACCTTCGACGACCAGGTGCGCCATTGGCTTGGCGCCGTTTTGCGCGCGCGTGAACATCGCCGCCAGTGCGAGCGGCGCCAGCGTGACGGTCTTGGGATCGAGTCCCGCCTTCTGCAGCAAATCGAGATGATGCTGCAGGTCGGTCTTGCGCACCATCGCGGCCATGACGAGCGTATGGTTACCCTCGCGCCCGACGCGGGTAAATGCGACCGTGCCATTGTCGACCGGGAAGGGCAGGTGCTCTTCCAGCGCGAAGGAAACCACCTGATGCAGCCGGCGCGCATCCTTGAACGGCAGTTCGAGCAGACGTTTGGCGATACGATCGGCAGGCAGGGCGGATATCACGATGTCAGGCTGGCCGGTCTCGGCGATCAAACGCGACAGCGCGCCACTGAGATCGGCCTCGTCATCGGCGCGAACCTTATCGTACATGCCGGCGAGATTGAACGAATTCCACGAGCGCTCCGCGACCGCCGCGCGCACCCGGTCGCCCACGAACTCCAGCGCAAGTATTCGTTGAGCCATTAAGCGCCCTGGACCCTAGTCTTCATGCCACGCAGCGAGATCGCCGATGCCGTTGTTTTCGCGATGGAAGGTTGCGGTAATGATTTTGCGGGCGCCCGCATAAGTTCCCGTCCCGGTAATCGTAAAAAATTGGCTGCGCATGACTACGTCGCGCGAAAGGCGCTGTCCTATCGGGCCGACATCCGGAAGGTTCATGATGTCGGTGGGTTGGGTAAACGGCTTAATGGCGCGGGCCTCGACAATCTCCTGCACGATTTTCTGATCCTCCATCAACTCCGGCTCCAGCGAGGCCAGCACTTGCGCCGGCGCGGTGTTGGCGTTCACTTGCGCAAACGCGGCCTTGGCGTTCGCCACAGGCGGCACCCCGGTGTTGACGTTCCCTTGTGTTGACGCGGTGTAGGCGATCGCCCCCGTCAGGGGCATCGCGGTCAGAAACGGGCTCACCCGATTGAAGATTGCCTCGTTGAATCCCTTGACCATCTGCAAGTCGCCAATCGTCGGCATCGGGCCATAGCGCGGCTGATACGGCGGTACCAGCCCCATGTAGAAGTCTCCGCCACCGCCGGTCGAGTTGGCGGAAAGCGGCGTAATCCAGTCGATGATACCTTGAATCAGGTCAGTGTCCACGTCGAGGACCGTGAACAGCCGTTGTACTTTCGCAGCCGCAGTCGGGTTGAGAGTGCCGCTTGGATTGATCATAGCATTGATTGGGAGCTTGCGGGCTTCGTCCACGATCGACAACGAGACCATGCCGCCCTCGAGCGGCATCGGCGGAAATGGCACCGCCCATACGTCGTTCAAGGTCTCGGTCGGAGTTTTCACCTGCAATTTAGCACGCGCGTCCTGCGCCAGCAGCGCGAGACCGATATTGATTGCTGACCGCGCCAGGTAACCGGCGCGCAGCTCATTGGCCTGATTCGCCGCCGACACGAATCCGAGTCCCGACGTCATCGCGAAATCCACGACGATCAGCGTCATCAGGGCGATCCCCAGCAGCACCGCCAGGATCGCCACGCCGCGCTCGTTCTTTTGCGACCTTGTTACCATTGGGCTATTCCCATCGGCACGGTGACTTGCGTCGCGAAGTCCATCACGCGGCCGCCCGGCGCGGCCATCTGAATCTGGATCGCCACCGCGATCGGCAACTGCTGTCCCTGCGGCAGACTCGACGAATCCCAGCTCTCGCCCCAGCGCTGGCCGTCGAAATAACGGATATGAAGCGAGAGCACATTGTCCGCGAGCACCATAGATTGCAGCGCGGGCGTGGAAGTCAGCAATCCACTCTGCTGCGAACGTTGCAGTAGGTAACAGCCCGGCCGGTCGCGATTCGGAGTCAGATTGTAGGTGACGATATTCTCGGGCGTCATCCCGGTAATCGCGCGGCGATGCCCTGCGCTGAACGTGGACATCGTGATGGTATCGATCGGCAGGCCATTTCCCATGTGTCCGTTGCCGAGCAGCGCAACGTTGCTGAGCGCGTACGGAGTCTGCACGGCATTGCTCACTTCCGTGCCCAGTTGCCACAGCAGGGCGCGGCCTTCGCGATCGACCATGAGCCGCCCTTCAGCGTGCACTTTGCTATGCGCGATGGTGCTGAACGAGCTGGCCAGCATCGCGAGGATGAGCGCCAGCACGCCAATCGCGAGCATCATCTCGATGAGGGTGAAGCCGCGCGGCGCCGGATGCCTCCCGATACGCCGCCTGATCATGGCGTCACCGCCTGTCCCTGAGTTGTATCGGGCGGAATCGGCGAATGCAGGAACTCGACGAGCGAGAAGGTTTGCGAAAGCCCGGGGCCGTAATGGATCGCAACCATGACTTTGCGAACATCGGGAAACATTCCCGAGGCCTCGACCGTCCGTTCCCATCGGAAGTCGGGGAACTCGCCGCGGAACGACGCTTCGAAATCGCCTCTGGTGGAGCCGAGATCCGGAAATCGCTCGAGCTCCGCCTCCGTCATCACGGCCTGCGCAAGCATCGAGGCTCGCGTCGTCTGCTGAGCGCGAATGACGGATTGGATGCTCTGATGATGCAGCCCCAGCAGGCCCATCAGCGCGATGCCGAGGATCGCTATCGCGACCATCACCTCGATCAGAGTAAACGCGCGCGCGCGCCGGCGAAGAAGATTCACCGCGACATCCCGGACGGCATCACGTCGCCGCTGATGATCGTGACCTGGCCCGTCAGTGGAGAAAATTCCAGCGTCATCACATCGCCCGATGCGTCATCGAGATGCACCACGGTCGCATCGACGTAGCCCTCGGGATAGAAAGTGGTCGCGACCGTGCCGCGATTGACGGTGCCGATTCCTTCGATGGTTACGTCGCGAATCCGAATCGCCGCCGGCATCATTATCGGGCGTCCCGAAACGCTGCTGTCGGGCGCGAACACCGGCTGCACCGCATACGGATCGAGCTGCGCAGCCGCGTAGCCATTGTTGTCCAAGTCGAAGATGAGCCGCAGGACGAGCTTGTGGCCGGTGGCCTCATCGAACATGTAAGTCGCGCGGCCCGCCAGCCGGCGCGCCTGGCTGCGCAGCGCGGCCTGGCGAAATCCGCCGAGATACGGCATCGCCACCGTCAGCATCAGGCCCATGATGAAGATTACGACCGCGAGTTCGATCAGCGTGAAGCCCGGCGATGCGGACGACAACGAAACGCCCGGCCGCGCGCGCGCGATCGCTCTGGCGCGGCGGGGAGATGGACCGGGCCTCGATTTCATGGCGCCATCACGACGCCGACGATTGGCTGGCGTCTATATCGTCCGCGCTTTCGACGCCGTCCGGGCCGAACGACTTCAAAACGTACGTGCTCCCGTCGCTCTGGTAGAAGTAGGCCGTCCCCCATGGATCTTGCGGCAGGCGCTCGATATAGCCGCCACTTTCGTAGTTGGCGGGCACGCGGCCGTTGGTCGGCGCCGAGACCAGCGCGGTCAAACCCTGATCGCTGGTCGGGTAGTAGCCGTTGTCGAGGTAGTAGCGATCGAGCGCGGTCTTGATCTCGGCGAGATCGGCCTGCGCCTTGGTCCGTTTGGCCTTGTCGGCGGCGCCGCGCAGACTCTGGACCACGATTGTCGCGAGCAGGCCGAGGATAAGAATAACCACCATGATTTCGATCAGGGTGAATCCATCCTGGCTATATCGGCGTGACTTCATCGCGGTTACCTCCGGGGCGCTTGTCATTGCATCAGCTGGTTGAGCTGGAAGATTGGCATCAGCACCGCCAGCATCATGAATACAATAACAGCCGCCATCGCCAGCGTCATCACCGGTTCGAGCACGGTGGTCATCTGGCTCAGCGAGTGGGCGACCTCACGCTCGTAGTTGTCGGCGACCCGCTCGAGCATCCGCTCCAGTTCCCCGGAACGTTCGCCGACGCGGATCATTTCGATCAGCAGCGGAGGAAAAAGCCCGCTCTGCGCCAGCGTCTGTCCCATCCCGTGGCCTTCGCGGATGCTTTCACGGCTCTGCTCGACGGCGTCCTTGAGCAGACCGTTGGTCACGACGCCTTTGACCGCGTCGAGCGCCGGGAGCAACTGGACGCCGCTGGCAAGCAGGGTGGCCAGCGTCCGCGCAAAGCGCGCGCAGATGACTCGAATCATCGTCGGCCCGATGTACCACATCTTCAGGATCACAGTGTCATACACGCGCCGGCCGCGCGGCGTCGCCATCGCGGCGCTGATTCCCGCCACCGTCCCGACCAGCAACAGCAGCAGCGGGATCCAGTAGCCGGTGACCATCGCCGAAAATCCAATCAGGATCTTTGTCGCCAGCGGAAGCGCCGCATGCTGTTCCGCGAAAACCGTTGCGACCTGCGGCACCACGTACGCGACCAGGAACGCCATGATCGCCGTGCCGACGCACATCATGATGATCGGATAAGTCATCGCGCCGCGCACTTTGTTGACGAATTCATTTTGGCGTTCGCTGTACTCGGCCAGCCGGTCCAGCACCGCCTCGAGCGCCGCCGCCTGCTCACCGGCGCGCACCATCCCGATGTAGAGGTCGGAGAATGTGTCGCGATGAGCAGCCAGCGCGTCGGCCAGCGACGTTCCCTCGCGCACCCGCTCGCGCACCTGCGAGAGCATCCGCTTGGTCGCCGCGCGCGTCGATTGATCGCTGAGCGCGCTGAGCGCATCGACCAGCTGCACGCCCGCGCCGAGCAACGCGCTCAACTGGCGCGTCAGCAGCGCCAGGTCCGCAGCCGGCATCTTGCGCCGCCACAGCGAGGGCAGCCACTCGCGGGCCGCGGCCTGGCGCTCGGCGGCGGTGGATTCCTCGTTGAGATCGGTGGGGAAAATCCCCGACGCGCGCAGTTTGCCGCGCGCGGTCCGCGCGCTGTCGGCGTCAACCACGCCGTTGACCGAGCGGCCGTCGGCGCCAAGTCCTCGATAAGCAAATACTGGCATCGGTGAAAAAAGACTAAAGCGGGCGCGCTAGTCGATGTCTTCCTGCGTGACCCGCAGCAGTTCCTCGATCGAGGTCTCGCCCTGCAGCACGCGCGACGCGCCGTCCTGGCGCAGCAGCCTCATCCCGTGGCCGATGCACTGGCGGCGCAGCATCGCGGCGTCGGCATTCTGCATGACGAGCGACCGGATTTCGTCGTCCATGATCATCAGTTCCTGTATCGCGATTCGGCCGCGATAGCCGGTGTTGCGGCAATTGCGGCATCCCTTGGGACGGCAGATCTTGGCCGTCATGTCCCCGCCCTTGAGTCCGATCCGCGCAAGTTCGGATTCGCCGGGGAGGTACGGCTCGCGGCAATCGGGGCACAGCTTGCGGATAAGGCGTTGCGCGAGCACGGCGAGAATCGACGACGAGACCAGGAACGGCTCGATCCCCATGTCCACCAGCCGCGTCACCGCGCCAAACGAATCGTTGGTGTGCAGCGTCGAGAACACCAGATGGCCGGTCAAGGCGGCCTGAATGGCGATCTCGGCGGTTTCGCTGTCGCGGATTTCGCCGACCATGATCACGTCGGGATCCTGGCGCAGAATCGAGCGCAGGCCGCTGGCGAACGTCAGCTCGATCTTCGGGTTCACCTGCATCTGGCCGACGCCGCGCAACTGGTACTCGATCGGATCCTCGATCGTAATGATGTTCTTTTCGGGCGAGTTGATTCGGCTCAGACAAGCGTACAGCGTCGTCGATTTGCCCGAGCCCGTCGGCCCGGTCGCCAGGATGATCCCGTGGCTCTGCCGAATCAGCCGGTCAAGGCGCTGCAGGTTATCGCCGGAAAAACCAAGATGGTCGAGGTTTATGACCTCGAGCGCCTGCGCTCTGTCCAGCAGGCGCAGCACGATCCGTTCGCCGAACGCGGTCGGTATCGACGAGACGCGCAGATCGATATCGCGGCCCGCGATGCGCAGCCGGATTCGGCCGTCCTGCGGCAGGCGCTTCTCCGCGATATTGAGGCCCGCCATGACCTTGACGCGCGACGTGATCGCCGGCTGAAAGCGCTTGGGCGGCGACAACACGTCGTACATCATCCCGTCCACGCGAAAGCGCACCACCATTTCCTTTTCGAAGACTTCAATATGAATGTCGCTCGCGCGGTCCTTGACCGCCTGCGACAGGATGCCGTTGACGAGCTTGATGATCGGCGCCGAATCGTCGGACTCGAGCAAGTCCAGCGGCTCCGACGCGAGTTCACTGGCAACCACGTCGAGCCGCTCTTCCTCGAGGTCGATCATCAGGTCCTCGGCCGAGGTGGCCGAAGCCTGGTCGTACGCGCGGTTGATTGCTTCTGCGATTACTTCGGCTGGCGCGACCAGCGGATGTATCTGCGCGCCATACAGGATTCGCAAGTCATCGAGCGGCTCGTAGTTGGCCGGGTCGGCGATCGCCACGGTTACCGTGCCGTCGACGCTCGACAGCGGCAGCAGGCGGTTTTTCTTCGCGTAGTTGATGGGAACCTTCGAGACCAGGCCGGGGTCGAGCGAATGCTCGTCGATATGGGCCTGGAACGGCAGCCGGTACTCCTGCGCGAGAGCGCGCGCCAGGCGCTGCGGCTCCAGCGCGCCCATCTCGACCAGCACGTCGGCCAGCTCCTGGCCGGGCTTCTTGCGTTGGCGCGCCTTGTCGAGGTCCTGCGCCGAGACCCACGAGCGGTCCAGCAGGATTGCCTCGAAGCTTTTTCGTGCGGTCGCCATTAGGCAATTCCCCAGGAAAGTTCGGAAACCGCCGGCGCCAGGCCGCAAGGATTCAAGTCATATGGGGTCATCTTCAACGACAATTCCACCACACCGAAATGCCACCACACCGAACTTTCCACCATTTTCCCCCGTTCCCGCTCAATTAGACACGATGGTTCCTGCTACTTGCAAGTATCCTTCCCCATGGCACTGACCGGTCGCGCAGCCATTGGCTACGACTAGTAATGCACCGCTCCCGGCTGCGTCTGGGTCCCGTTTCCGATCGGTCCTCCGCCGATTCCCATGCTGATGCCCGTATGTCCCTTGGCCGGCAGCGTATGCTCGGCCTCTTGCCATGAGACGAGCTTGCCCCCAACAAACTTCAAATCGAGGAAGGTCCCCTTGTCGCCGTCCTTGGACGAGGTGTACAGGAGCGCCGCCGTGATGTCGTTGCTGTTGGGCTTATAGGGGTAGCTCCAGACCTCGGTATCGCCCGGCAGATAGGTTCGCAGGTCGGGCTCGCCCCACGCGTGATGCACCTGTGGCGACGTCTGGCCGACCTGCAGCGAATCCGACATCCGCGTCGCCTTGATTCGAGTGCCGGCCTGGTAGGCGAGACCGCATCCAGCGAAAGCGGTGATGAACGCCGCCGACATGACCGCTAGCGGGGCGAATCGGAAGAATCGGCTTTTTTTTCTCAGTCGGACTTTAGTTGATAATCGATCCATCGGCGCAATTCTGTGGGCACCATCCTTGATTGTCAACGTTATGCTATAGAGCAACCGATATGAACGAGGTAGACCCCGATGGCGCGTAAGCTGACTTTGGTGAAAGGGGCGTCGCAGCGCGGATCGCTGGTTTATGGGATGCGAATTTTCGACCAAGCCAGCGTAGCGGGCGTCGAGGATGCGCGGGTCAGCCTGGCCGACGGCACCAGCGGGCGAGTCACGATGCATCTGATCGAAGGCAGCCGCGCACAGATCAGGCGGCAACTGATGCAAAGCATCGACGCGTTTTTCGAACTGCTCGACGAGCAGTAGAATACGCATGGAAAAATCAGCGAGGGAGTGAAAAAGCGAAATGGATTTGAAATTCATCAAGTACGAGAAGCGCAACCATATCGCCTACATCACGTTCAACCGGCCCGAGCGGATGAACGCGTTGCATCCGCCGTGTCACGCCGAGATGGACAGCGTGTGGGACAACTTCGTCGCGGACAAGTCGGCGTGGGTCGCGATCGTGACGGGGGCCGGCGACAAGGGGTTTTCAGCCGGCAACGATTTGCGCTGGACCGCGGAGAATAGCGGGCAACTGGCCGGGACCATTGGCCTCAAGGGCGGCTTCGCCGGGATTACCGCGCGCTACGACATTTACAAGCCGATCATCGCGGCGGTTAACGGATTCGCACTCGGCGGTGGATTCGAGATCGCGCTCGCTTGCGATATTATCATTGCGGCCGAACACGCGCGCTTCGGATTGCCGGAACCGCGCGTGGGCCTGATGGCGGCGGCGGGGGGAGTGCATCGCCTGCCGCGCCAGATTCCGCTCAAGATCGCGATGGGCATGATGCTTACGGGCAAGCACATCACGGCCGCCGACGCGCTTCGCTACGGAATCGTCAACGAGGTGGTGCCGCTCAAGGATCTCATGGCCACGGCTGAGAAGTGGGCGGCGGAGATCATGGAATGCTCGCCGTTGTCGGTGCAGGCCACGAAGGAAGCGGCGATGAGCGGACTTGGGACGCCGGTCGAAGCGGCGCTCGCGAAGCATTACGATTTGCAGTCGAAGCTGTTTCGATCGAAGGACGCGGTTGAAGGTCCGCTGGCGTTTTCGCAGAAACGAAAGCCCAACTGGACCGGAGAATAGGGCGCCGGGCGCCGGCGGGACGGCGCTCAAAGGCCGGGAGTCGCGACAAAGATGCAGGAGCTCTGGTTGTTGCGCGACGCAATCGCGACGCTGGTCGTTGGAGCGATGACGGCGGCGTTTCCGCCGGTCGGGACCGGCGCGTTCTGGATGATCGTCGCATTTTACGGCGTGGTGTCGGTGCTATTCGACGACGAAACGCCGCGCGGTGTGCCGGGAATCGATTTCTTTTACGCTACGCGCCCCCATCTGAAGGACCCGCAGAGTTAGCTCTCGTCTTCCGAAAAAAATCCTGCACGGGGAACAAAAAATTTGACGAATTGTGGATGCTTTCGCTTGACTTAAGGCATGCAAGACAATTGCCCCGGTTGTGTTACAATAAGGACAAGATTAGCACACAGGTGAAGGCATGCCGATTAATTCTGTGATCCCCTCCCCGATCTTCGAGACGCTCAGGGACTCCGAGGATACGTTGCGGACCACGCTCACCGAGCTGGCCGAAGACAAACGAAAGCAGAAGCCGAATATCTCGGAGCGCAAGCTGGCCGAATATCTGGCCGATCAGATGGGCTACCGCGGCGCAAAGAACGTGGAAGCGCTGGTGGCCTCGCGCGAGCGAATCGCGAAATCCCGCCAAGCCGTTGGTTTGAGCAAGTAGCGCGTTACTTCTTATTCTCGCCAGTTGGCCGGGATACGGTCAGGGTGAGGGACATCTACGCATACGCAGCGCGGTTGTGCGATGCGCCGCACATAGATTCCTCACCGGTCCCGCTCACCCGAGGCTCACAAACTGACGTCGAAGCTGCCTGTGCCACCGCGTTCTTTCGAACTGCATCCGCTCGACAGCTTGAAGCTACCGGTGATTTCCGTCACCGCATCATCCACGTGTCCGACCATGTCTGTCGTGCAGTCCGTGCCATTGTCGGCAGTTATCTTGACGACTCCCTTTCGTGTCACGCTGCCGGTCAGGTCACCGGTGCCACCACTGCAAGTGGCGCTCGGACGCAGGATATAGCTCCCGGTGAACGTGGATTTGCCAACTGCCTGGTCGAACGTCATCGAAAGGTCCGCGGTTCCGCAGACCTTGGGGTGACGGGTCTTGCCCGTAAGAGTGCCCGTCCAGGTTCCGTTCAGATCGGGGATCGATGCCTTTTCTGGCTCTTGGCATTGCCCCACGCTCAGCCATCCCACCATGAACAGCGAAGCGATCAAAACTGGCAGCACCCTTGAACGCATGATTGCGAACGATCGGTTATGCATGAAAGTGTTTTCCCTCCTAATTACAAAGGCGTACACGCGAGCTTGCGAGCCTATGCGAAGGTACAGCCCGCTACTAGTGGCCGAGGTGGCGGCCGAAGAATGCTTCGATCCGCTTCCAACTGTCTTCGGCGGCCTGGGGATTGTAAGCCACCTTCATCGGGCCGATTTTTCCTATCGACGCGAGGAATCCACTGTTGCGGCTCATGAAGCTGTGGCCCGCATCTTCGTAAATCTTCACGTCGTGATCGACGCCCATCTCGGTGAGCAGCTTTTCGAGCCTGCGGCCATGCGCCGCGAACATCCTGTCCTGACCGCCGTAGCCGCCGAGCACCGGGCATACGCCGCGCAACTGCTCGGTGGTCTTGGGCACGTCGCCGTAGAACGTCGCGGCGACGCCTATCGGAGCGCGCGCCGCGAACATCAGGGCGAATCCGCCGCCCATGCAAAAGCCGATGACTCCGATGCGCGCGGCGTCAACGCCGGGCTGCTGCTGCAGAAATTTGCGTGCCGCGTCGAGGTCGTTGAACGCGTCACCCTCGCCGCGATTGAGCGTCATCATCGTGCGCGCGATACATAGGATGCGCATCCCGTCGCGATCGTAGAGGTCGGGCGCGAGCGCGGCGTAACCGAGGTCGGCGACCATCCCGGTGATTCGCCGGATGTCGTCGTTGAGCCCGAAGATTTCGTGGATGACGATTACGCCGGGATGTTTTTGCGCATCGGAAGGCGCGGCGTACGCAGCGCGCATCGGACGGCCGCCGTCGGCGGGGAAGGTAATGTCACTGGTGGTCATCGTTTCACTTAAATTAAGATTTTCGTTTGCCGTTTTTTGTGCTTTCGCTTTTGCCAGCGCGCGGTTTCGCCCGGGTTTTCGAACGCGGCCCGGAACCATAGTCGCCGAATGGATCGTCACGCTCGCGGACCGCTTGCCGGAAGCCCGCCGCATTCGCGCGCGCCACGAAATCGAGGCCTTCCTGAGTATGCCGCGCGATTCCGTCGAATAGCGAGCCGACCAGCCGCGAAGTCGCAAGCCCCATGTTCTCCGCGGTGTGATTGCATAGCAGCTTGAGCATCTGAAGTTGATTGCTCGGCACCTGCGCCATCCGCTCGGCCAGCGAGGTCGCGCGCGCGTCGAGTTCGCCGTCGGGCACGGCTTCGAGGATGAGTCCGATGCGCGCGGCCTCCGGCGCGGGGATTTCATCGCCGGTCAGCAGGTAGCGCTTGGCGCGCTCGAGGCCCATCCGATACACCCACATCGCGGTGGTCGGCGTGCCCCACACGCGCGACGGCGGATAACCGAACGAGGCGGACTCGGCGGCGATTATCAGGTCGGCGCATAGCACCATGTCGGTGCCGCCGCCGATGCACCATCCCTGGACCGCGGCGATGGTTGGTTTTCGCGCGTACCAGAGCTTCATGTACACGTTGACGAATTGCGAGATCATGCCGTAGTCGGCGACCGAGTCCCACACGTGCCGGCGCGAGGGCTCGCCGGTTTGCGCGCGCGTGGACCAATCGAGTCCGTAGCCGGCGCAAAACGCGGGGCCGTCGGCGCGCAGCAGGATCACGTGGACGTCGTGGTCGGCGTCGGCGCGATCGATGGCGGCGGCAAGCTCGTCGCGCAGTTCGGGCGTGATGGTGTTGTACTCGGCGGCGCGGGTGAGAATTATCGAGCCGACGCCGTTGCGGGTCTCGGTGCGGAGCGTCTTCATGGGCAGGCACCTAGCCGATGATTTTGTTCAGCGGGAACTCGACGATGCCGACGGCGCCCGCTTCGAGCAGCTTGGGGAACAGCTCGCGCACCGTGTGCTCGGCGATGACCGTCTCAACCGCCAGCCATTCCACGCCCTTGAGTGCCGCAGATGGGTAGAGGTGCGAGATGGTGGGCGCGGTGATCGACGGCAGCAGCGCGACCACTTTTTCGAGGTTGTCTTTGGCGACGTTCATCTTGATGCCGACGCGACTGTCGGCGTCGAGCGCGCCGCGAATCAGTATCCCGAGCTGGCGAATCTTGGCCTGCTTCCAGGGGTCGGTCCATGCGGCCGGATTGGCGACCAGCACGGGATTCGAGACGAGCAATTCCTCGACGATGCGAAGTCCGTTGGCGCGCAAAGAGGAGCCGGTCTCGGTGACGTCGATGGCGGCGTCGATGATTCCTTCGGCGACCTTGGCCTCGGTGGCGCCCCATGAAAATTCAACTTCTGCTTTAACTTTGCGTTCGGCGAGGATTCGCGTGACGAACTGCACGAGCTCGGTCGCGATTCGCTTGCCCTCGAGGTCCTCGAGCCGCTTGACCGGCGAATCATCGCGCACGCATAGCACCCATCGCGAAGGCGTCAACGTGGCCTTGGCGTAAATGAAGCTCTCGACCTGATGGAGCGTCACGTTGTTCTCGACGATCCAGTCGCTGCCGGTGATTCCCGCGTCGAGCGAGCCGTCGGCGATATAGCGGGGCATCTCCTGCGGGCGCAGGATGCGGCAACTGAGCGTGGAATCGTCGGTGGTCGGGATGTAGGAGCGCGAGCCGACCGTGATGCGCCATCCGGACTTGCGCATCAGCTCGAGCGTCTGTTGCTCCAGGCTGCCCTTGGGGATGCCGAATTTCAGAACTTGATCAGGCATGTGGTTTCCCGATTGCGATCAACCCGCCGGCTTCTTGGGCTGATGGCCGTAGCCGGGGCCGTATTTGGCGGGATCGACTTTGCGTTGCTCGACGATTTTCCATGCGCCCGCGTCGAGCTTGCGGAAAAAGCACGACTCGTAGCCCAGGTGGCATGCGGCGCCGTCGCCGAGCTGCTCGACGGCGACTACGAGCGCGTCGGCGTCGCAGTCGATTCGAATCTCGCGGACGACTTGAAAATTTCCCGACTCTTCGCCCTTGCGCCAAAGCTTGTTGCGCGAGCGCGAGAAGTAACAGGCGCGGCCGGTGGCCACCGTCTCATCGAACGCTTCGCGGTTCATGTAGGCGACGGTCAGGATGCGGTGGCTCAGGTGATCGACGGCGATTGCGGCGACGACGCCGCCGTTTTTGTCGAAATCAATTGCCGCCGATGCGGGAACTGCCTTTTCTGCCTGCGTTGCCATTGCTGCCACCGAATGAAATAGCGCCGTAGATCGAAAATTACGCTTGCGAATCGACAAGTATCGGTCAAACCTCGGCGCGATTCAATCGCAATGTTGCGGGCAGGTCATCAACAACCCGTTTTCAATTAGTGACAACGCGAGTACATTACGGGACGATGTCCGACGACTTGCCCTTGCCCAGCCGAACCCTTGGCTTATTTTCAGAGATGCACCCGGTCCCGACAAGAAGATTGGCCAGACTTTGGATCGTGGCGATTGCACTCGCTACGTCGATGCTCGCGTGCCGGATTCCCGGCAAATCGATCGAGTCAAAGTACAAGAACGTCGATCAATTCAACTTCGACGTGGCGATGGGTCCCAAGAATTACCATATCGAGGGCTACCTGACGCGCAGCGCGGAGCAGGGCCGGCGGCCCGGGCTGCTGGTGCTGAACGGAGGCGAGGGCAGCGTCGATCGATGCGTGCAGATGAGCCAGAGTATCGCGGCTATGGGTATCCAGGTCGCGTGCGTGAATATCCCGGGCTACGGCAAATCGTCGGGGCCGAGCCGATTCGTGGGGCAGCCGTCGGTGCTGGCGTCGCGACGGGCGCTGGACATGCTGGCGGGGCGCTCCGACGTCGACTCGACGCGGCTGGCGGTGTGGGGACTCGGGCATGGCGCGGTCGCGGCGGGTCTGTTGATGGACTACGACTCGCGCCCGCGCGCGCTGATCCTGCAATCGGGATGTTACGACCCGATCACGCTATGGCCGCAGGCGCCGCTGCGCACCAAGCTGTCGATCCTGCGCGAAGTATGGCCGAGCAAGCGGATCCTGAAGGAGCGCAGCGTGATCGCGAATTTGCCGCCGAAGCTCGAGTGCAGCGTGCTGATCATGCACGGCGAGCGGGATAATCGGGTGCCGGTGGGGCAGGCGGTGAAGCTCGCCGACGCGTTGCGCATGCGCGGCGCCAAGGTATCGACCCGCTATTTCCCGCAGGCGTCGCACGACCTCGGCAAGCGCGTCGAGCCCGAACTGCGCGCATTTCTGCGCGACAATCTGCTCGATACGAATCGGGCGGCAGCTTCGTGAGCAGTGTCCGCTAGCCGATCTCTTTGAGCGCGGCGATCACTTCGTCGGTGTGCCCGTTGACCTTGACCTTGGGGAACACGCGGCGCACGACGCCCGATTTGTCGATCACGAACGTGGTGCGCTCGATGCCCATGAACTCGCGCCCGTAAAGCGACTTCTTCTTGTACACGCCGTAGAGCCGGCAGACCTTGTTGCCGGGATCGGCGAGCAACGGGAAGTTGAGGCCGTGCTTGGCGACGAACCTGGCGTGCGAGTCGCTCGAGTCGGCGCTGATGCCGACGACTTTTGCGCCCAGCGCTTTGATCGGCGCAATGTTGTCGCGAAAGCTGCACGCCTCGGCGGTGCATCCGGGGGTCATGTCCCTGGGATAGAAGTACAGCACGAGGTTGTTCGAGCCGATCAGATCTTTCAGCGCGACGGTTTTTCCGTCGGCGTCGGACAGCGCGAAGGCCGGCGCCTTTTTTCCTTGAAGGGCGGCGCTGGCGCTCTTCGATGCGACAGAACCCCCGGCCTTGGCCGAAGCGGTTGCGGGCTTCTTCGGAGTTTTCGCGGTGGTTTTTCTGGATGTAGGCATGAGATTGATTTAGCCGCGCTCGACGCTTGTGGCAAGTCGGACATTATCGCGGCTGGCCCGAAACCATTTTCTGAATTCACGAACCCCCCTGTTTAGCAGGGTTTTCTGACCCCTAGTTGACGAGGCGCCGGTCACATCCTAGACTTGGCGCGCTGAGAGTCCCTCGATCGATTACACCTCCTCATGGCCGTTTACACCGAGTTAAGCAAACCGTTTCTCAAGGAGCTCGCGGACGATTACGGTCTCGGCCGTGTCACCAGCGCGAGCGGTATCCCGGAAGGATCGGTCAACACCAACTACCTGCTCGAAGCCGCCAAGGGCAAGTTTCTGCTGCGGTTGGACGAGGTCAAGCGCGAAAACGAACTGAAGCGCGAAATCGATTTGCTTTCGTTTCTGCGCAAGCATTCGTTTCCGTGCCCGCATCCGATGCAGGATCGGATGGGGCGCTTTTACCGCAATTTCAACAACCGCTGCGTGTCGCTGTTCAAGTACCAGGAGGGCAAGGTGCTGGCGCCCGCCCGGCTCAAGCCGAGCCAGCTCGAAACGATCGGTCACACCCTTGGCGATCTGCATGTAATCGGCAAAGCGTACAAGAAGGGAATCGACAACCGCTTCAGTTTCGAGCGAATCGCCGACCTGTACCTGACGGTGCGCAGCCGGCTGCCGAACTACTTCCGCAAGATTTGCCGCACGCTGGACGACGAGGTCGAGTATCTGACGCGCTATCTCGAGAGCAAGCTGCCCAAGGGCGTCATCCACGGCGACATCTTCGCCGACAACCTGCTGTTTCGCGGCGAGCGGCTGACCGCGATGCTCGATTTCGACGCCGCATGCCGCGGCAAGTTCATTTTCGACATCGCGACCGCGGTCAATGCGCTGTGCTTTGTCGATGGCGCCTACTCGCTCGACCGGTTCCGCTATCTGCTGTCGGGTTACGAGTCGGTGCGCACGCTGTCGTTGGCGGAATGGGACGCGTTTCCCAACGAGTTGCGGTTTTCCTCGCTGCGCTTCACCGTGACGCGCCTGCACGATTTCTTTCTGCAGCCGGTGGACGGCAAGAATCGCGTGGACAAGGACTTCCGCGAGTTCTTCGATCGCCTGCGGGTGCTGCGCCGCGAGCGCCAGGGCGGGATGGAGCCGCTGCTGATGGCGATGGCGACCGGATACGACTACCGCAAGTATCAGAAGGTCAAAGCAACCGAGCGCCGCCAGGCGTGAAGCGCGCGGCCTGATTCACAAATCCGCGGAGAAATCCGTTGCCTTCAATTCTTGACAGCCTGAACGCCGCCGCGCCTGCGCTATGGCTCGAGGTTTCTCCCCCGCGCGGAATCAATCCGGCGCCGCTCATCCGCCGCCTCGCCGCTCTGGTGGGGCACGTCGATGCGATCAATCTGACCGACAACGCGCTGGGCAAGGTGAAGATGTCGGGGCTGGTGTTCGCCGCCGGGATCAAGGTGCGCCTGCAAATCCCGGTCGTGCTGAACGTCTCGTGCCGCGACCGCAACCGCTTCGCGCTGAAATCCGATCTGCTCGGCGCGGCGGCTATCGGGATCGACGCGGTGGTCGCGCTCAACGGCGACAAAATTCCGCCCGGCGACGACGGCGTCGCAATCGCTTCGCATGACATCGACGCATCCGGATTGCTCGCGATGATCGCCGACTTGAATCGCGGCGACACCGGAGAGGGCAAGCCGCTCCTCAAGACGATCCCGTCGATTGTTGCCGGTGCGGTCGCCAATCCAAATCGAAAGAACATCGAGCGCGAGTTCGACCTCCTCGCGCGCAAGGCCGACGCGGGTGCCCGCTTCGTGATCACGCAGCCGGTGTTCGACGCCGAGACCGGGCGGCGCTTTATCGCGAAAGCCAACAGCTTCGGAATCAGGACGATGCTCGGAATCCTCCCCGTCAAGCGGGAGGCAATGGCAACCTACCTGATCGACCGCGTCAAAGACTTAAGCGGTGCGCGGATCCATCTGGACAGATTCGGCGGGATGAGCGAAGAAGAGGTGCGCGCGATTTCGCTTCGCGAGAACATGGCGCTGATGAAGTCGTTGGCTGGCGAAGGCGCCGGGTTCAACATCATGAGCGGTGGTGGCCCGTCACTCGCCATCGAGCTGGCCCTTCAGTTCAGCCGCTGGCGCAACGGAGATCGGTAAATGAACCGTATTCGCGCAGACAAGAATCGCGCCGGCCGGGAATTGAAAGTGGGAAAAGCGAGCGCCGAAACGATCGCCCGGAGCCATATAAATGACCGCGCCAAGGTCGAAGATGCGGTCCGCGTCATCCTGCGTCATATCGGCGAGGATCCGGATCGCGAGGGACTCAAACGCACGCCCGCGCGCGTCGCCGGCGCTTATGAGTTTCTAACCAGCGGCTACGCCAAGGATCCCAAGGAGGCGATCAACGACGCGCTGTTTGCCGAACAAGACTACCAGGAAATGATCCTGTGCAAGGATTTGGACTTCTACTCCCTGTGCGAGCATCACCTGCTGCCGTTCATGGGCAAGGCGCACGTCGCCTACCTGCCCAATCGCAAGATCGTCGGAATCTCGAAGCTGGCGCGGTTGGTCGAAATCTACGCGCGGCGGCTCCAGGTGCAGGAGCGCTTGACGACCCAGATCGCGCACACGTTGATGTCGGAGGTCGATCCGCTCGGCGTCGCCGTGGTGATCGAGGCCGAGCATCTGTGCATGCGGATGCGCGGTGTCGAGAAGCAGAATTGCTACGTCACGACGTCGGCGATGCTTGGCGCGTTCCGCACCCACACCGAGACGCGCCAGGAGTTCATGCAACTGCTGCGCAACGGCAGGCCGTGACGCGTGATGGCTGCTGACGACGATGCACTCGACGCGCTCGCTCAATATGCACTCCGCTACGTCAAGCCCGGGCATACCATTGGGCTTGGGACGGGCCGGGCGGCCAGCGCGTTCATTCTAGCTCTGGGAGCCAGCCGGATTGAAGTTCGCGGCGTGCCGACTTCCAGCGCGAGCGAGGAACTGGGCCGCTCGGTGGGAATCCCGATCGTCACGCTGGCCGATGCGGGAAAAATCGACACTGACTTCGACGGCGCCGACGAGGTCGATCCGCGTCTCAATCTGATCAAGGGCTACGGCGGCGCGCTGGTCCGCGAAAAAATCGTGGCCGCGTCGTCGCGCCGGTTCGTCGTGCTGGTCGGCGAGGAAAAGCTGGTGCCGAAACTCGGCCATCGCGGCAGCCTCCCGGTCGAAGTCATCCCGTTCGGAGCGCCGCTCGCGATGGCACAGATCAAAGCACTCGGAATGAAGCCGCGAATCCGCGAAATCGACGGCAAGGAATTCGTTACCGACAACGGCAACTGGATTCTCGACTGCGCGGTGAAGAAGATCGCCAATCCGGCCCGGCTGGATCGAGACCTGCTGGCGATTCCGGGCGTGGTCGGCACGGGGTTGTTCATCGCGATGGCGGATGTAGTCCTGGTGGCGGAGTCATCGGGAAAAATCCGCGCGCTGCGACGGTAGCGCGGTGCGCGCTGTTAATACTGAAAAAGCCTTAATACGGAAATACTGAAAAAGCCATAATACTGAAAAAACTGGCTACAGATTCCGATTTCGACAGGGCGGCGCGGGCGGACCTGGAAACGATCTATCGCGCTGCGGTCGCGGCTGTCGATCCTGCCCGACTCGTCGGGCGCGCGATGGACGGCGGTTGCCCAGGCGCAGAACAGGTTCCCGATTTGATCGCGGGCGCGTCGCGAGTCTTCATGCTGGCCGTGGGCAAGGCGGCGGCCGGGATGGCGCACGAGATCGAACGCCGAATCGGCGACAAGCTCGCCGATGCGATCGCCGTAATCCCAAGAGGCGCGACATCGGAGCGCGCTCTTGATGCTGAAAAAGCCTTAATACTGAAAAAACTGAAAAAGAAGGTGCGAGTCCTCGCGTCGGGCCATCCTGTGCCCGACGAGTCCTCCGAGGCTGCCGCGCATGCGGCGTGCGAAATGTTGCATGGGGCGGCGGCGGACGACCTGGTGATTGTCGCGCTGAGCGGAGGCGCGTCGGCGATGTTCACGCGGCCGGCCGAGGGGATAGCGTTGGCGGACAAGATCGCGGTAAATCAAGCGCTGCTCAAAGCCGGCGCGTCGATTCGCGAGCTCAACGTCGTGCGCAAGCATCTTTCGGCCGTAAAGGGCGGACGCCTGATCCGCCATTGCGGCGGCGCGCGCGTGCTCGGGCTGATTATTTCCGACGTGCCGGGCAACGACCTGGCGACCATTGGCTCGGGCCTGACCGCGGGCGACTGGAGCAGCGTCGGCGACGCGGTCGCGGTGATGAAGCGGCGCAACGTCTGGGGGCGTGCTCCCGAGTCGATCCGCGGGTACCTGGAACGGGCGCTGGCGCGCGAAACCGACGCGACGGTAAAGAGCAGCGATCCGATCCTCGAACGGGTGACCAACGTGATCATTGGCGACGGCGATGTTGCGCTGGAGGGCGCCGAGCGGGCGGCGGCTGCCCTCGGGTATCATCCGGACCGATGGAAGGAGCTGCGCGGCGAGGCCAACGACGTCGGCCGCGCGATTGCGAAGCACCTGTGCGAGGTCACGCACGAGCGGGCGTGCGTCGTTGCAGGCGGCGAGCCTGTGGTGACGGTGCGCGCAGCCGGACGGGGCGGACGCGCCCAGCAATGCGCGCTGGCGGCGGCAATCGAACTGTCGGAGATAGGACCCGGGCGTCGAATCACGGCGTTGTTCGCGGGCACGGACGGAATCGACGGGCCGACCGACGCGGCGGGAGCATTCGCGTCGCCGGGCACGGTCGCCAATGGCGATCGCGCCGGAGTCAGCGCCGGGACGGCATTGATCCGCAACGACTCGTACAACTTCTTTAAAGCGGCGGGCGGGCTGTTCGTCACGGGGCCGACGGGGACCAACGTCAGCGACATTTTTGTCGCTCTGGTGAATTACTGAGGCAGGCGCCGGCCCACGCACCCATGCTGAACCGTCAAAAAAGTCTGGCGAGATTTCGTGACGAGGAATTTGATCTCGCGGTAATCGGCGCGGGCATCAATGGTGCGGCGGTCGCGCGCGACGCCGCGATGCGGGGACTGCGCGTTGCGCTGATTGACCGCGGCGATTTCGCGGGCGCCACCTCGTCGCGATCGTCGAAGCTGATTCACGGCGGCTTTCGCTATCTCCCGCAGGGGCAGTTCAAACTGGTGTACGCGGCGCTGCGCGAACGCGAGCGCCTGCGCCATCTCACGGCGCCGCACCTGGTGCATCCGATTCAGTTTCTGTTTCCGGTGTATCGGGGGCGCGGCTTCAATCGTTTCACGATGGCGATGGGACTGACGCTGTACGACCTGTTCGCGCAGATGCCGTTCAAAGAGTGGCACTCGACCCTCAATGCTGCCGAGGTGCGCGAGACCGAGCCCGCGCTCAGCCGGGACGGGTTGACCGGCGGCGCGATGTATTTCGACGCGTGGGCCGATGACGCGCGCGTCACGTTCGAGAACGTGCTCGACGCGGATTTGCACGGCGCGGCGGTCGCCAATTACACGGCGGTCGAAAACTTCAGCATGACCGACGGGAAGATCGCGTCGGCCGGCCTGCGCGATCTGCTCGGCGGCGTCAGCCTTGAGCTTTGCGCCCGGAAATTCCTGAACGCGGCCGGCCCGTGGGTGGACGAGATTCGGCGGATGGACGATCCGTTGTCGAAACCGTGCGTGCGATTGACCAAGGGCGTGCATCTGGTGTTTGCGCGAACGGTTCTGCCGGTGCGCGAATCGATCGTGCTCGGCGACGAGCGCGGGCGAATCGTGTTCGTGATGCCGCATGAGCGTTACGTGCTGGTGGGCACGACCGACACTGATTATCCGGGCGATCCCGCAAGCGTCAGGACGCAGCCGGACGACATCGAATATCTGCTCGCGGTGCTGGCCGAGAGCCTGCCGGGGATCAAGCTTAAGAATGCCGATGTGGCGGCCAGCTTCGCCGGACTGCGCGCGCTCGTCAGGGGGGAGAAGGAGGCGGCGGCGCCGTCGGCGGTGCCGCGCGAGGAAGTGATACTCGAGGGTCCGTCGGGGTTGATCACGGTGGCGGGAGGGAAGTTTACCACGCATCGCGAGATTGCGCAGAAGCTCGTCGATCTCGTGATGAAGAGGCTCGGACGTCCGCAGCAAATTTGCCCAACGCTCGCGACACCGTTTCCCGGCGCGCGGCCGCTGGGCGCGGACGACGAGCCGGGCGGCGGCGCGGCGATGCGAAGCATCCCGGCCGAATCGGCTGAAATCCTCAAAGCGCGTTACGGGACGCGCGCGCCGATTGTCGCGCGAATTGCCGCCCGGCGGCCCGAACTGGCCGAGCCGCTGTCGCCCGGCTGTCCCGCTTTGGGAGCCGAGGTGGTCCACGCCGTTGGCAGCGAGATGGCGCATTCGATCGGCGACTTTTTAATTCGGCGCACGTCGTTGTCGTGGCGTTCTCCGGTCGAGGCGGAAGCGGCGGCGCCGGCCGTCGCGCGAATCATGGCGGCTGAGCTCGGATGGGATCGCGCGCGCGAGGACGCCGAAGTCGCCGGCTTCACGCATGAGCAGCGCAGCCGGCGCGCCATCGGCTGAGCAATCGTGGCGGCACGCGAATCAATCGCGGATTTGAAGAAACGCGCGGGGATAGTCTCGCGCGCGCTTGCGAAGCTGTATCCCGAGGCGCGCATCACCCTCGACTTCAAAACGCCGTGGCAATGCCTGGCGGCGACGATTCTTTCGGCGCAATCCACGGACGTGGGCGTCAATCGCGTAACGCCCGGACTTTTCCGCGAATATCCCGACGCGCGCGCGATGGCGGCGGCGGACCGCCGGCACGTCGAAGAGTTAATCGTCAAGACGGGATTCTTTCGCCAGAAAACGAAATCGCTGATCGGAGCCGCCCAGAAGATCGTCAAGGACTACGGCGGCGAGGTCCCGGACAAAATGGAAGAATTGGTGAAAATCCCGGGAGTCGGGCGCAAGACCGCGAACGTGATTCTCGGGCATATCTACGGCAAGCCGGCTTTCGCCGTGGATACGCACGTGCGGCGGCTGACGTATCGGCTGGGATTCACCAGGCAGACGGATCCCGCAAAGATTGAAATCGACATGCAGAAGATCCTGCCGGCCGATGATTGGACGCCGTTTTCGATGCGGCTGATTCTGCACGGGCGCCGGGTATGTATCGCGCGCAAGCCGGATTGCGAGGTCTGCGCGCTGGCCGGGACTTGCCCGAAGATCGGAGTGCGGACCGCTCCGCGCGGCTAGTCCAGTTCCGCGTCGATCGCGCCCGCGCGGGCGATATCGCCGAGCCATTGCGCACTCGGCTTGAACGAGCGCACCTGGGTCTCACGATCGACCGCGACGAGGCCGAAAGTCGGCCGATAACCCAGGTTCCACTCGAAATTGTCGAGCAGCGACCAGTAGCAGTAGCCGCGAACGTCGATTCCGTCGCGGACGCATCGCGCCACACCGTTCAGTGCGCGCCGGACATACTCGATGCGGCGATCGTCCTTGTCGGTGCCGATGCCATTCTCGGTGACGATCACGGGAACTTTGGCGATTGCGCTCGCCTGGCGGATGTTGGCTTCGAGCGCTTCGGGCCAGAACTCGTAGCCCATCAACGTGGTCTCGACACCGGCCTCCGGGCGCAGGGCGCCGTTGGCGCCGATGCGATCGCGAGTGTAGGTCTGAACGCCGACGAAATCGTCGCCGCGCGCCGCCTCGAAGAAAATGTCCTGGCATTCGGCCTTGATGTGATCGCGCCGCTGTTCGCCACCGGGCACGGCCTGGAGGTCGCCAAGCGCGAGGCAAATTCCCACCGGAAATTTGCCGCGCGACGATTTGAGCGCGGCGGCGGCCAGCCGATGCGCCTCGAGCATCGTGTCGCGCGCCTTCATCTGATCGCACATCAGGTACGGCGCGAAGCGATTGGGATCGGCGCCGATGCGCCGCGCCGCCTCCGCGAACCATTTCGCCTCTGCCGGGTCGAGTTTCAGCGGCAGCGCGCCGAGCAGATACTGGTAAGCGCTGAGGTTGGCCTCGTTGATCGTGCACGCAACGCCAATCAGGTCGCCGAGATGCGCGGCCGCGCGCTCGCAATATCGGGCGAATCGCTCGGCGGTTTTTTTCTCTTGCCATCCGCCGTCGCCGGTAACCCATCGCGGCGAAGTAAAATGATGAAAGGTTACGACCGGCGTGACCTTGTGCTCGTGGCAGCAGGCGAGCACGCGGCGGTAATGGTCGAGTGCGGCGCGCGAGAACTCGCCCGGCTCGGGCTCGATGCGGGCCCATTCAATCGAAAAGCGGTAGGCGTTGAAGCCGAGCCGCGCCAGCATCGCAATGTCGTCGGCGTAGCGATGGTATTGGTCGCAAGCGTCGCCGGAGGGCTCGACGAATGGAGAGCCGGGGGTATGCTCGAGCAGCCAGAAATCGCTGTTGACGTTGCCGCCCTCGACCTGATGGGCGGCGGTGGCAGTTCCCCACAGGAAATTGGCGGGAAAAGTGAAGCGCTCGGTTGTCATCGCTAATCTACCTTCAAGGATGAAATATTGCGGACGCTACAGCGAAAGCCGCGGCGGCGACAACCCACTATTTGAACATCACGCTCGAAATGCAATAATTCCCCTTCTACTATCCCGTCCAAGGCGTCACGTGAGCGGTGAAAATCCGAATCGAGGACATAACGGCGAATGCCAAAGAGATGGCCTTTGCCGAGCCGGAGCAGGAAATCAACCGTATCCTGGGGCAGGGACCGATCCGCGAATATCACCTGGAAGGACCGGTCGAAGTGTCGGTGTCGTTCTATCGCGCGGGGACGGAACTGTTCTTCGCGGGCATGCTGAAGACCCGGACCAGGGCCGTGTGCGCGCGATGCCTCGAGGATTTCGACGCGGCGGGCGATCGCCCGTTTCGCTTTGTGCTGTCACCCAAGGCGATCGGATACGACGACGACAATCTTCGCGCCGAGGACCTGGAATTCTCGCTCTATGAGGGCGACGAGGTGGACTTGAGCCCGCTGATTCGCGAGCAAGTGCTGCTCGCGTTGCCGACGCGCCCGCTTTGCCGGGAGGATTGCCGCGGTCTGTGTCCGCATTGCGGCGTAAATCTGAATCGCACCACGTGCGGATGCCGCGGCGAAAGCTTCGAACCGCGCCTGGACGCCCTAAGGTCGCTTAAACTGCCGCGCACCTGATAAGCTCAACCTCAAAATTAGGAAGTAATTCGTCATGCAAGCACCCAAACGCCGTACTTCGCACTCGAAGAAGAACATGCGCCGCGCCCATGATGCGCTGCGGGCCGTCAACCCCGGCTCCTGCGCGTCGTGCGGCGAGCCCGTCATGCCGCATCGCATCTGCCGCCATTGCGGCTCCTACCGCGGTCGCCAGCTCGCCGAGATAAAGGAATAGCCGCGGGGCGGGGCACGACCGTGAAAATCGCGCTCGACGCGATGGGGGGCGATCTGGCGCCCAAGGCGACTGTTGAGGGCGCCGTCCTGGCAGCCCGCGACTTCGGCATCGAGGTCGTGATGGTGGGCGACGGCGAGATACTTGCCCGCGAGCTCGCCGATCACGAAGCTGCCAACCTGCCAATCCGAATCGAACACGCGCCCGAAGTCGTCCTGATGGCCGACTCGCCGCTGGAATCGGTGCTGTCCAAACCGCGGTCGTCGATTCACGTCGGACTCGACTTGGTCAAGCGCGGCGACGCGAGCGCGTTTGTCAGCGCCGGGAATTCGGGCGCCGTGATGACGGCGTCGATGATGATCCTGGGCAATCTCACCTACGTCGATCGGCCCGCGATCGCGTCACTTGTGCCGACCAGCGAAGGATTCGGCTTGCTGATCGACGCGGGCGCAAATACCGAGGTGAAGCCGGTTAACCTTGTTCAATTCGCCGTGATGGGAAGCGTGTACTGGCGGCACGTGCGCAACGTCTCGCGTCCGCGCGTCGGGATTCTCTCCAACGGCGAGGAGAGTTCGAAGGGTACCGATATCACGCGCGCCGCGGCCGCGATGCTCGCGCAGATGTCGACCTACGTGCACTACGTCGGGTACGTCGAGGGGCGCGACATCAACCGGGCGAAGGTTGACATCGTCGTCACCGACGGATTCACGGGCAACGTCGCGCTCAAGACGATGGAGGGATTCTCGTCGTTCCTGCTCGACAGCCTGCGCGGAGTGTTCGGTGGAAGCTGGCGCGCGCGGCTGGCGTATCTGCTGGTGAGGAAGAATCTCAACGCGATGCGCGAGCGGCTCGATCCGTCGGAATACGGCGGCGCACCGCTGCTGGGCGTCAGCGGCGTGTCGATCATCGCGCACGGTTCGTCGAACCCCAGGGCAATTCGCAATGCAATTCGAGCTGCGGCGAACGAGCCGCTGGTGCATCGCGTGAACGCCGAAATTCTGGAAATTCTTGCCAAGATTCAGCCCGTTGGGCCGGTCAAGCCGGTAGCCGGCAAGGGAATTAGGGCGTTGTTAGGCAAAATGCGCGAGCGGTTGCATCGCCGCGACAAGGAAGCCGAGACGGTCAAGCGCGACGACGCGCATCCTGCGCCGGATCGCGATGCGGGCGGGGTGCCCGAGCAATCCTCGGAGCACGGCGCGGACCATCATGCCGACGCGGCCAAAATTGAACGCGCCGACTACGAATCTACGCACTCCCGATCGCTCGACAGCGACTCCAATAAGAATGAAGCTCGCGTCCAATCCGCCGACGGTGACGCGGCATCAACGCCGTGGAACGGCGCGGCGCCCGGTCCCGCCAAGGCGCACAAATCAGGCGAGTTGCACACGCAGGACAAATCGGATGCCGGCGCGCATTCAAAAGATCGTCCGAAGAGCGATTCGTGAGGCGCCGCGATTAGATGAAGTTGGCGTTTCTTTTTCCTGGCCAGGGATCGCAGCGGGTCGGGATGGGCAAGGAACTCGCGGATAGCTTCCCGGTCGCGCGCGAGACGTTCAAGGAAGCCGACGACGCGCTTGGGATTGCGCTTTCCAAGCTCTGCTTCGAAGGCCCGGAGGATGAGTTGCGGCTGACCGCCAACACTCAACCTGCCATCGTGACGGCCTCGATCGCGGCGCTGCGCGTCTATCGCCAGGAAATCGGCGGCGAACCGGAAATCGCGGCGGGCCACAGTCTTGGCGAATACAGCGCGCTGGTCGCGGCCGGAGCGATTGGCTTTGCCGATGCGGTGCACGCAGTGCGCGAGCGTGGCCGCTTGATGCAGGAAGCGGTGGCGCCGGGACAGGGCGCGATGGCGGCGCTCATAGGCCTCGAGGCGCGACAGGTGCGGGAAATCTGCGCGGAAGTCACCGGCGACGGCAAGTTCGCCGTCCCCGCCAACTTCAACGCGCCCGGCCAGGTCGTTATCGCCGGACATGCGGCGCCGGTCCGCCGCGCGCTGGAGATTGCCAAGGAGCGGGGCGCCTCGATGTCGGTGGAATTGAAGGTCAGCGCGCCCTTTCATTGTGCGCTGATGCAACCGGCGCGTGACGGTATGGAGCCGGTGTTGCGCGCAATCCGGGTGGGGAAATTGAAGTTCGGCGTGGTCGCGAATGTCACTGCTGAAGTGAATTCCGATCCCGCCCGCGTCGTGCCGCTGCTGCTCGAACAGATTACCGCGCCGGTAAGATGGGAAGAATCGATGGGCGTCGTCGCCCGCTGCGGCGTCACCGATGCGATCGAATTCGGCTGCGGCCGCGTGCTGATGGGCATGATGCGCCGGATGTATCGGTCGATTCGCGTGCGCCCGCTCGAGGATCTCGCATCGTTGAAAGCGGTGTCGCAACCGGCTACTGTCGCCAAAGCCTGAGCGCGGCCTTGCGTGCGCTCCTTTCAGTCCTTATGCTGCCTTGATAATTTAATCGCGATCCCCTAGCCGCTGCCTGTGGTCTTCGCGGGACGGGAATAACGTTGGAATGTTGATTGGCGGCCCAAGCACGGCTCGCTGCCAGGAGGAACGAGAGCACGATGGCTCAAGACATCGAAACCAAGGTTCGCGAGAAGATAAGCGAGCAACTGGGTGTCGCCGCCGACGAAGTAACTCCGGAGGCCTCGTTCATCGAGGATCTCGGCGCGGATTCGCTCGATATCGTCGAGCTGGTAATGGCGCTCGAAGAGGAGTTTAACATCGAAATCTCCGACGAGGACGCCGAAAAGATCCGTACTGTCAAGGACGTCGTCACCTATATCGAGGCTCACAAGAGCTGAAGCCGCGCGACTCAAAACCCGCTCGTGACAAATCGTCAGGCCCGCGGCGCCTCGCCGAGCGGACCCGGAGCTAGACCATGCGGTGTCCGTTCTGCCGCCATCGTGGAAACCGCGTCGTCGATTCCAGGCTCGCCAGTGACGGCCTGATGATTCGGCGCCGTCGCATGTGCTCGGCATGCAAGCGGCGTTTCACCACCTACGAGCGGGTCGAAGAAGCGGCCCCGATGGTCGTGAAAAAGGACGGCCGCCGCGAGCCGTTCGACCGCGCCAAGATAATCGCAGGCATCAAGCGCGCCTGCGAAAAGCGGCCGGTCTCGATGGAAACGATCGAGCAGATTGCCAACAGCATCGAGGCCACGATGGCCGAGCAAGGCGACCGCGAGGTCGCCAGCAGTGCGATCGGCTCGGCGGTGATGAACGAGCTGCACAAGATCGACCAGGTCGCGTACGTCCGCTTCGCGTCGGTATATCGATCGTTCAAAGACATCGACGAGTTCATGCATGAGCTCGAAGACCTGATCAATCAACGCAAGCAAGCGTCCGCACCGCGCGCCGCCGGTGACAAGAAAGGCGACGCTGCCTCCTGATTCACCCATGCGGGCATCTGTCCGGCGGCGGGTTCTCGATAAGGCCGCAATTCGCGACCAACGCTTCATGCGCCAGGCGCTGGCGATGGCGCGGGATCGACTGGGCCTGACCACTCCAAATCCTACCGTAGGATGCGTAATCGTGCGCGGCGACAAAGTCGTCGGGCGCGGCGTCACGGGCCGCGGAGGGCGTCCGCACGGCGAAACGCAGGCGCTTGCGGATGCGGGCGCGCTCGCTCGCGGCGCGACTGCATACGTATCGCTCGAGCCGTGCGCCCATTTCGGAAAGACTCCCCCATGCGCGAACGCGCTGGCCGCGGCGGGCGTCAAGCGCGTCGTAATCGGGTGCGTGGATCCCGATCCGCGTGTCAGAGGGCGCGGAATCGCAATCCTCAAGCGCGCGAAGATCGACGTCGCGGCCCAGGTGCTCGAAGCCGAAGCGCAGGGTTTGAACGAAGGGTTCATCACGCGGCTGACCCACGGGCGGCCGATGGGAATACTCAAGCTCGCGATGTCAATGGACGGCCGGATTGCGGCTGCCGGCGGCGATTCGCGATGGATCAGCTCGCCGGCGTCGCGTGAAATGGTGCATCGATGGCGCCGCGAATGCGACGCCGTGATAGTCGGCGCGGGGACCGTGATAGCGGATAACCCACGCCTGACGTGCAGAATCGCGGGCGGCCGCGATCCGGTTCGCGTCGTTATCGATGCGCGCCTTCGCACGGCGCCGGCGGCGCGGGTATATCGGGAGCGATCGAGCGCGTCCGCTATCCTGGTCACCACGCCCAAGAATCTCGCCCGCGCCCGCCGAAGATATGAGCGGCCCGGCGTCGAAGTGATTGCCGGCGCGGCGCGTGACGGCAGGATCGAGCTGGGTCGCTTGATGCGCGAGTTTGGGCGGCGCGGATGGTGCCGCGTGTTGATCGAAGGCGGCGCAAATCTGGCCGGCTCGGCGTTAAGCGCGGGTATCGTGGATCGAGTGGCATTCTTCGTCGCGCCGAAAATCTTAGGCGAGGGTCTTCCCGCGATTGACGGGATGAAGTCGCGCCGCGTGCGCGACGCGCTCCAGCTTGCCGATCTTTCGGCGCGCCCGGTCGGCGGCGACTGGTTGCTGGAGGGCCGCGTGAGCGCGGGAAATGCGCGCCGTCGCGTTGGCCCGGCAGGGCGCACTGGTTAGGCCGTCGAGCCGGTGATAACATCGCCATCGTTGAGTTGAATCAGATGGCCTCGGCTCCCTTGGAAGAAATTTTCTCCGCGTTGCGCGACGGAAAGATGGTCGTGATGATTGCGGAGGAGCGCGAGGACGCGGAAGGCGACCTCGTGATGGCGGCTGAGAAAATCACGCCCGACGACATCAATTTCATGGCGCGCGAGGCCCGCGGCGTCATCTCCGTCGCGATTCCCGACAAGCGCTTCCGCGAGCTTGGAATTCCGCTGCAGCCTTCGACCGACAACGGCGATTCGAACGAGCAGGCCGGCGTGCTGATCGACGCGCGACAAGGCGCCACGACCGGCATTTCGGCCAGCGACCGCGCGCGGGTGATTTCGGTGGTCGCGTTCGACGAATCCCGCCGTGACGATATAGTCATGCCCGGCCACATTTTACCGCTGATGGCGCTGAGCGGGGGAGTGATGGTGCGGAGTGGGCGCGCCGAAGGCGCGGTGGATCTGATGCGATCGGCGGGGATAAGTCCGGCCGCGGCGCTATGCACGATACTGCGCGAGGACGGCGAGGCCGCGCGGCTCAAGGAACTGCGCGAGTTCGCGGCGCGCCATTCTGTCCCGATCTGTTACGTCAAGGAACTCGTTTCGTATCGCCTGACGAATGAAGTCCTGGTGCGGCGCGTTTCCGAGCAGCCGTTTCCCGTCGACGGCGGCGTGCTGCAGGCCGTCATCTTCCGCAACGTCGTCGATGGCCGCGAGCATCTGGCGCTGATCAAGGGCCAGGTCGGCGGCGGACGCCCTGCGCTGGTGCGGCTCCATTCAGAGTGTCTCACGGGCGACGTGTTTGCGTCGGAGCGATGCGACTGCGGTGAGCAGCTGCAGGAGGCGCTCGAGCGAATCATGGCGGCGGACTGCGGTGTGGTGATTTATCTCCATCAGGAGGGCCGTGGCATCGGGCTCGGCAACAAGATTCGCGCCTACGCGCTGCAAGACAAGGGGATGGACACCGTAGAAGCGAACTTGCATCTCGGCTTCGACGAGGACTTGCGCGACTACGGAATCGGCGCGCAAATTCTGCGCGATCTCGGCGTCGGCGAGGTCCAGTTGCTGACCAACAATCCGCACAAGATAGAAAGCCTGCGCCGTTACGGGGTAAACGTTTCGCGCGTGCCGATCGAGGTCACGCCTCATGCGGGAAACATCGGATACCTGAAAACCAAAAAAGAAAAACTCGGCCATCTGTTCTCGGAGCTGAAGCTGATCACGTGAGAGAGTAGGCCGCGGCAGCGGCTGTTGAATTGCAATGGGACTAAGACATCAGGGGCGCGAGCTCGCGCTCAAGGCGCTCTACCGGATTGATATCTGCGGCGGCGCCAGCAGCGACGATCTGACCGCGCTGTTCGAAACTTTCCCGGCCGAGGAAAGCGCGCGCAAGTTTGCCGTCCAGTTGATGGAGGGAGTGCGCCGCGAGCAGCCGGCGCTCGACAAGCATCTGGCGGACGCGCTGGAACATTGGTCGGTCAAACGCTTGTCGCGCGTCGATCACAACGTCATGCGAATCGCGCTCTACGAATTGCTCAGGATGGAGGACATTCCGGCGCGCGTTACGATCGACGAAGCGATCGAACTGGCGAAATGCTACGGCGACATTGAATCGGGGCACTTCGTCAACGGTGTACTGGACGAAATCGCCGGACGGTTGGGGCTCAAGCAGAAGGGTGAGGAAATCACGCTATCCAAGGCCGAGTAGGCTGCTCGGCTTCGTGATCGTCGCAGCCCTCTGTATTTCGGGATGCGGCTATCACTTCGCGGCTTCCGGCGATGTGCTGCCGGCGGGCGCCCGGACGATTTATGTCAAGCGCTTCGGCAATGCCACGCGCATAACCGGAATCAACGACGAGTTGATGCGTTACATTAAAGATGAAATCGCGTTGCATCACAGGCTCAAGGTCGTGGATAGCCCGGACCTTGCTGACCTCCAATTGTCGGGCGACGTCAGGGTCTTTATTAGTGCGCCCGTAAACTTCAACGCGGCCTACGAGCCGACCACCTACCGCAATAGTGTGCAAGTCTCGGCGGTGCTCAGAGACCTGCACACGAACAGAACGATCTGGAGCACGGCCCTCATCGGCGGCGGGCAACATTCTCCGGTCGTGGCGACCAGCATCGTGCCCACCACGCCGAGTTTTTTGCAGCAGAACCTGAACGGCGGCGATATCTTGCAGATGACCGATCTCCAGACTGCGCAATCGCAAACGGCGGCGGCGCGCGACCTGATGATGCAGAAACTCGCGACCAACCTGTACGTCGAGATGGCCGAAGGCTTCTAGCCGGGCGCCGCTCGCAGGGGACGCTGCCGCATGCCGCTTGAAACCGCGCTGGCATACCTTCGGGGAGCAACCGCGCAACCCCGAATCCCGCCGGTGGTGGTGATCTTCGGCCCGCACGCATTCCTGCGCGAATACGTTCTCGATTCAATCGTTCGCAAGCTGGTGGGCGAGGGATGCCGGCATCGCAGCTTTCAGATCGGCGCGGGCGACGATTACGCCGCCGTGCTGAACGAGCTTCGCGCGCCCGATTTGTTCGCACCCAGGCGGGCGATCGCATGCCGAATCCTGCGCTCGCGCCGGGACCGGGCGGATACAGGCGGCGCCGACGCTGAAGCCGGCGACGCGCGCGGCTCTGGGAGCGGCGGCTCGGAGGCGGCGATGGTGGCGGCAATCGAGACCGCGCGCGGCCCGGGCAACCTGGTTCTGCTCTACGAAAAAGACAACGCGCCCGCCAAGATCCGCCGCGCCGCGGAAAAGTCGGCGTTGCTCGTAAATTGCATGCGTCCGTTCGACAATCAGATCGAGCAGTACGTGAACGCATTCGCGCAGGCGCTTGGATTAAAACTGTCGGCTGCCGCAATCGACATGATTGTTTCACGTCACGGCGGAGATTTGGCCTCCGTCGCCGGCGCGCTTGACAAGGCCGCCATCTTCATCGAGCCGGGCGCGGCGGTGCAGCCGGGCGATTTGGACGAGGGCGCAAGGCGGATGCCGGAAGCATTCGAACTCGCCGACAGTCTCGCCCGTGGCCGCGGCGCGGCGGCGCTGGCGCAGTTGGCCCGCGCCACCGCGCTCGGGCGCGACGTTTTCGAAATCCTCGCGGTGGAGATCATACCGATGATGCGCCGGATGATGATCGCGGCCTCGATGATCGCGGCGCGAAGGAGCCCCGGCGATGTCGCCGCGGCGCTGGGGCTGCCGCCGCAAAGCGGCCTTGCGACCCGCGCAATCGAAGGGGCGCGGCGCTTCGGCTTGCAGCGCCTCGAACGCGCTTACTGGCGCGCGTGCGCGATGGATGCGGGATTCAAGAACGGTACGATCAAGGAACGCGAAGAAGCGCTCGCCGGATTGCTGCTCGATCTGATGAGCACGCCCGACTAGAAACCGTTGCCCGAAGCGCGCGGCTTACGCTTTCTTGCCGAACTTGCGATGCAGGCTCGCGGACAGCCGTGCAACCTTGCGGCGGACCGTGTTGTGATGCATCGTGCCGCTGCTGATCGCCCTGTACAGAACCCTGGTGGCCTGCTTGAGCGCTTCGCGCGCCTTGGCTTCGTCGCTGCCGGAGGCGATAGTTTCCGCCGCCGTCTTGGCCAGCGTGCGGGCACGTGTCCTGACGACGCGGTTGCGCTCGGCGCGCTTGACACTTTGGCGATGGCGCTTCTCGGCCGATGGATGAACTGGAATATGAGGCATAACTACTCTTATTTAACAGTGCGCGACCGCCGGAGCAACATCCCGCTCCGGCGGCTCGGGGGCTGGCCCCTGCTTAGGCGCGGCGGCGGGAGGTGCGCGTCTCGGCTAGACGGCGGGCGGCTTCGCCGATTGTGCCCGCGCGATGCCATCGGCTGTACTCCTCGACGGTCAGGCCGTGGGCGAGTTCCAGCGCGACTGACAATCCCGCCAGCACGAAGACTTCGCCGAGCACGCTGATGCGGGGCACGAGTCCGAGTCCGCCCCCTTCGTTGGGGACGGGGACGTGAATGACGAGGTCGGCGAGTTGGGCCAGCGCGGAATCCTTGTTGCCGGTGATCGCGATCAACTGCGCGCCCTGTTCGCGAATGGCGCTCGCGGTGGAGAGCAATTCGTCGGTGCTGCCGCTGTTTGAAATCGCGATGACGATGTCGCGCGGATTCACCTGTCCGAGACTCCCGTGCAGGGTTTCGGTCGCGTGCAGGAACGTGGCGGGCGTGCCGACCGAGCAGAACAGGCTGGCCGCGTAGCGTGCGACGTGCTCGGGCTTGCCGACTCCGGTCACGTGGACGCGGCCGCCGCGGCCAAGCGCGGTGCGGATAATCTCGACGGTGCGCGAGATGGCGGCGATGTTCAATCCGCCGCGCAGCGCGGCGAGTTCGGCCAGAGCGAGGTCGAAAAATTTTTCGACCTCTCCGGTCGAGTCGCCGATAGCCGCTTCGCGCGGCTCGCTGTCGAGGCGCGGCGTGGGCAGCGCGATCGCCTCGCCATACAAGTCGAGAATCTCCTCGCGCACTTCGAATCCCGACGGAAACGCGCCAAGCCGCGTGACCGCGACCGCGCCGGCGGCATTGGCGAGCCGCCCGGTTTTGTCCCACGGCATCCCGAGGCGAAGGCCGGCGAAGATGCCGGCCAGGAACGCGTCGCCGGCGCCGGTCGAATCGATCTGCTTGATCTTGAAGGCGGGCACGCGAACGGAAGTGTCGCGCGCTGCTATCGAGCACCCTTTGTCGCCCTCGGTGATGATGACCGCGCGATTTCCGTAGCGGGCCCGAATCGCTTCGGCCATCTTGAGCGTGTCGCGGCCGTTGCCCGTGACGATTTCGCGCGCGGCGGCTTTGGACGGTTTTAGCCAAACCGCAAGTTTCAACGCCCGCTCGAGTTCGGCGCGCGTGCCGAGCGATCCGATGGCGTCGGAGGGCGGCACGTCAACGTCGAGAACGGTGGGAATGGAATGGGTTCGCGCGAAGAGCAGAATTGCGAGCACGGTGCGGATCGGGAGCTGCGAAATCTCGGTCGAAACGAGATTGGCGCGGCGGATGAACGCGCCGTGGCGGCTGCGGACCTCGGCGGGAGTGAGTTCGCCGGTCGCGCCGCGCGCCATGTAGATAGCGCGATCGCCGTTTGCGTCCACGAAGATGTTCGCGAAGGCGCTGGCGGTCCCGTCGAAGGTCAGGTGATGGCGAATGCCGAGGCGATCCATCCCGTCGCGGAGAAACTCGCCGTTGCGGTCGTCGCCCATCTTGCCGAAGATGCCGGTTTTCAGGCCGAGGATTCGGCCCCATCCGAGATGGTTCAGGACGAGGCCGCCGACCTGCGTGCGTTCGATGGCGGCGCTGGCGGTATGCGCGCGGAGCAGAATTTTTTCGTCTGCGCGGATTATGCGCGGGGTGCGATAGAACAGGTCAACGACCATGCTCCCGCATCCGACGACGTCGAGTTTTTCTTCAGCCATTGCTCTCAACCGATTTTTTTCGCGCCGGCGCGATTCCCCGGATCGTATTCGCTGACCCATCCACGCTCCAGCATCTCGGCGGCCCGCTCGCGCAGCGTTGAGAATCGTGCGGAGAATTCGCGGCGCTCGGCGCCGCTGAGCGGCGGCGTTCCCGCGCCGACTGCGTCGCTGTCGATGACGCCGAGTTCCTTGAGCGAGGCTTTGAGCGATGCGATCGTCGGGCGCCAGGCCCTGGCGCCGCGCTTGAAAGTGCATGCAATTCGAAATTCCTCGATTGCATCAGAATACAACCGCATCAGTTCGACATCGCCCGAGCGGCAGACCTGCCATGCGCGCTGCCATTCGCGCGGCATCGCATTGGCCGGGCCGGCGACGACGCCGTAGGGACGCGCGCGCTGGGTCAGGTAGCGGTTCCAGTAGTGGCGCATGCGATCGCCGACGCCTTCGGGCGGGGCGAACAAATCGAAGATGAGGTAAGGGTTGCCGGCGTAGATCGCGAATTCGTGACCCGCCTTGAAGTGCGATGCGGCGCGAGTGTAGTTGCCGATGACGGTTTTGCTGGCGGTAACTTTTATTCCGCGCACGTAAGGCAGCCGGCTCATCGCCTTGACGTCTCGGGTGTGCAGGTGGGGCGATTTGCCGGGCGCGGCGATGCCGGCGTTGTCGTAGAGGAACAGCGGAAGCATCCGGCCCGCGCGGTCGAACAGCGCGCCGATGTCGCGCTCGACGAATTCGGCGGGATGCTCGACGTCCTTGATCGAGAGCGGCGCGACCACGACCGCGTCGGCGCCGGCGTGGAGCGCGTGGGTGAGATTGTCGAGCGTGTCGCTTCGCGTATGCGCGGTGATACCGGCCCATGCTTCGATTTTCTTGGCGGCAGATGCGCGCGCACGGCGGCATTCCTCGATCGCGATTCGTGCGACCGCCTGGCGGCGCGGGTTGTCGATGCGATCCCACTCGCCGGTGGTGCCTGCGGCAAAGATTATGTCGGCGCCGGCGCCGTCCTGGAGCGCATAGCGAACGACAGCGCGCTGCTGGTCTTCGAGGATGCGGCCGCGGGCGTCTAGAATCGTGACGATGGGGACGGAGAGGCCCGGCCGCGGGATATAGTCGTCGAGCGAATTCACGGCGGCGATTCTAGCAGAAGCGGGGGATGGCTGCTGCCCGGACGGCATCGGGGGCGCGGCTAGCTGATGCCGAGTCCGAGGTCGGTGATGAAGCTCCAATGACGCTCGTCGAGGGATGCGAAGTTCTCGAGCTTCATGCGGAAAGTCAGCTTGTAGTTGCCGTCGCCGGAAAGCGCGGCGGCGGGAGGATTTTCGTACCAGACGCCCTTCTTGCAGACGTCGAGCATCATCTGATCGATTTTCGCCTTGCCGGAGTGTTGCTCGAGGATGAGTTCGGTGAGCTTGCCGCCTTTGTCAAGGATCGCGGTGACGACGACGGCTTTGAGTTCGGTGGGCAGGTTGATTCGCGAAATATCCTCGCTTTTCTCGGCGATACTGAGTTGGGCATACACGCGCTCGAGTATCGCTGCGGAAAAATTCCCGAACTTGGCGGCCTTGTCGTTCAGCAGGCGCACCGTGCCGGGATTTCTTTCGGTACCGACCTGGCGCGAGATGCCGGGCTCGGTCTCAAAGGCGCGGGGTCCGGCCGAGACAGCGGCTTCGTCGTGCAACAGTCCTTCACCGGGGGCCGGAACCGCGTTGGCGCCAAGCGGATTGATGGGAGCGTCGGAGACGGCCGACAAATCGCTCAACAACTTCGGTTGCGGGCCGGCGTCAGGGATGGCGGGCGGGGGCTTGTCATCGGCGGCGCATCCCGCGGCGAGGATTGCGGCGGCAAAGAGCGCGGCTGTGAAAAACCGTTTCCGTTGTGCACGGCTCATTTGGATTTTTCCTGTTGTTTATCTTTATCCAAATCCAAAGCGATGATCGCCGGACGCGCATCATTGTAGTCGGCGACGAAAGCGTCGAACAGTTCCTCGCCGAATGCGCGTTCCTCGGCGCGAACCCGGTCGTTGTGTTTTGTCGCGATCGCATCGCCGATTCGCGCGAGCAGCTCGAGCGTTGGCGAGTAATTCAACTGCGCCGTGACGCCGCCTGAGAAATCGTAAATCCCGTTGGGAAGCCGGCGCGAGGTGAGGTTTGAGTTCATGCCGCCATTTCCGGTAGCCAGCGCGCGCAGAAAGTCGCCCGCGATCAAGTCCATCACCTGATGTACTCCGGGCGGTGCGATCAGTTGCGGGACCGCGTCCATCCGGTTGACGAACGTCACGGAGCCCAAGTCGCGGCGGTAGTCAGTTGCAAATTCAACGTTGGCCAGACCGAAATTCATCGCAAGACTGGTCACCTGCGCCGACGCGAGCGTGCGGTAACTGCCGCGGGCGATTTCATTGAGCGCGATACTGCCGCCGGCGGGTTGCATCGCGGCGTTGAAGGGCGTGAGCAGACCGCCCCGAATCATCACGGTGACGCGGATGTGGCCGTGGTCGAAGGCCTCGCGCATCCAGAAATTTCCGTGCGAATCGAGAATCACGGACGTGGCCGTCACCGCGGGCACGACCTTGCGATAGAAATCATATAGCAGCGGATATTTCCTGAGCGCGTCCTGGCGAACTTCGGCATCGACGTTCAAGAGCACGATGGGACCGGCGGGCGAATTGAACTCGTCGAGCAGGTTGTTGAATTTGAAATAGTGGTCGAACTTCGCCGCAAGATGCGGCATCTGGCGGTGGAATTTGTCGAGCGCGGCCCGGTCATGGTGGTTGAAGGCGCCGGGCGAGGAATCCCACGGCGGTCTCAGATCGCCGTGAACCTCCCGGAGCGCATCGGCGCAGGCGTCGACGAGCGCGCCGATGCCGTAGGTATCGATCATCAACTCGCCGGCGAGCGTGCCGGTGACGCTCGAAATGTTGGCGGGAGTGGAATCGGCGGAAGGCTTGAGGCCGAACACGCCCGAAAATCGCGCCGGCTCCTCGGGGCTGCGCCAGTCGGGGGACAGCGTGTACAAATAGTCGTCATCGCTGGGCCGTCCGGTGACGCAAATCTGATGTGTGCCGTCGGGCTCGTCGCGCCACGGGATTGCCGGTTTCGAGTAGAGGGCGGCGGCGCGGATCATTGTCGATTGGCGCGGCGGAAGCAGATCGACGACCTCCTGGAGGGCGGGGGCGAGCTTGGGATGGAACGAGATTTTGCGCTGGAAATCGAGCTGCCGGTTCAGGATTGCGATCGCACGCGACGCGCGAGCGGGGCCGGGCGGTGCGAGATAGACGATCGGCGCGAAAAGGGTTTGACCGTCGGGCGCGAAGCCGGAAGTCGGCGCTCGCGGGAATTTCGCAGGCGTAGAAATTCGAGGCGGCGCAGCCGTGGCGCCCGACGCGGCGAAGGTGGCAATCGGACAGATTGTGATTAAAATTACTGCGATCGAGGCAGCGACAGCGATTGCGGGCCGAAAAGCCCGAAGAGGCGGTCGCGGCGGCCGAATTGTGTGCGATACCTTCCGATGGTATCCTCTGACACAACAGGGAAAAGAGTTCGAGACGTAAAAATGAAAGCTGGAATCCATCCTGAATACCGTCGCTGCACAGTAGCTTGTGCGTGCGGCAATACCTTCGAAACGCGCTCGACGCTCAAGGAGCTGCACGTCGAGGTCTGCTCGAAGTGTCATCCTTTTTACACTGGCACGCAGCGCCTGGTCGATACCGCGGGGCGCGTCGAGCGGTTTAATCGCAAGTACGGCATCAAGAAGCCGGCCGAAAAGACGGCAGGAACAGCCGCCGAGAAGTAGCATAGCAACTCCCGCCGCCTGCGGTGCGCTACGCACCCGGGTGTGCGGGGGAGAATCCATCGGCACGGCCGCATCGGCCGCGCCGTTTTTGTTTCAAGGCAATTTTAGGTTTTTGTTTTTTCGGTTCGGGGCGTGAACGGCGATGCTGGATAAGGCAAGCGCAATAGAAGAGCGGGTGGCGGAACTCGAGCGCAAGCTCAGCGATCCGGCCACGCTCGGCAATCAGCGCGAATACGCCAGAATCGCCAAAGAGCGCGCGCAGCTTTCCGAGGCGGCGCATTGCGCCCGCGAATATATCCGGATTGCGGACGAGATCGCGGGCCACAAATCGATTCTCGATGGCGACGACGCCGACTTGCGCGAGCTTGCCAAGGCCGAGCTGCCGACACTGCAGAAAAATCTTGGCGCCGTCGAGGAAAAGCTCAAAGAGCTGCTCACGCCGCGCGATCCCAACGACGAAAAGAACGTGATTCTCGAAATCCGCGCCGGGACCGGCGGCGAAGAGGCGTCATTGTTTGCCGGGGACCTGTATCGAATGTACACGCGCTACGCCGAGCGCCACGGATTCAAGATCGAGCCGCTGAGCATGAGCGACACCGGGCTTGGCGGAATCAAGGAAGTGATCGCGTTGGTGAGCGGACGCGGCGCATACTCGCGCCTCAAGTACGAAGGCGGGGTGCATCGCGTGCAGCGCGTACCTGAAACCGAAGGGTCGGGGCGCATCCACACCTCCGCGGTTACGGTGGCAGTGATGCCCGAAGCGGACGAGGTCGAGGTCAATATCAACGAAGCGAAGGACCTGCGAATCGACGTGATGCGCGCGTCGGGACCGGGCGGCCAGAGCGTCAATACGACAGACTCGGCGGTGCGCATCACGCATATCCCGAGCGGCATGGTGATAATCTGCCGCGATGAAAAATCGCAGCACAAGAACAAGGCGCGCGCGCTGAAGATCCTGCGTGCGCGGCTGCTTGAGGCGGCGCAGGCCGAGCAACAGGCGAAGATTGCGCAGACGCGGCGTTCGATGGTGGGGACGGGCGACCGTTCCGAGCGCATCCGCACGTACAATTTTCCGCAATCGCGCGTGACCGACCATCGCGTCAACGTGACGATTCATCAGCTCGACAATTTTCTCGACGGCGCAATCGATCCGATTATCGACGCGCTGGCGGCCTACGATCAGGAGCAAGCGCTCAGCGCGTAGCATGGTCATGAGCGAGGTGCCCGCGCGGCGCGCGTTGGAGGAGATAGACAAGGCCGCGCGCCGGCTCGCGGCCGCGGGCATCGAATCGGCGCGGCTCGACGCGGAACTTCTGATGGCCGCGGCGGCAGGGGTCACGCGCGCCGCGGTTATCACCGGCTGGATCGATCTATCACCCGCGACGCTGAACAACTTCGAGACGATGATCGCGCGCCGCGAAAAGCGCGAGCCGATCGCGTACCTCCTGGGGCGCAAGGAATTCTACTCGCTCGATTTCGAGGTCAGCCCGGCGGTACTGATTCCGCGGCCGGAGAGCGAGATCGTCGTTGCGGCGGCGCTTGAGTTTATCGCCGCGGCGCCGGACGCGCGCGTACTCGACATCGGCACGGGGTCCGGCGCGATTGCGATCGCAATTGCCGTTAACGCTGCGCGCGCGCACTTCACTGGCGTGGACATTTCCGCCGACGCGATTGCGGTGGCGTCGCGCAACGCTGAGCATCATCGGGTCGAGGATCGGGTGACGCTCCGCCGCGGTGACTGCTTCGATATCCTGGACGGAGGACCGGCGCTCGGGTCTTTCGAGGTGATAGTCTCCAATCCGCCTTACCTGGATGACGCGGAGATCGCCGCTCTGGAGCCCGAGGTGCGCACCTTCGAGCCGCGCGTTGCGATTAGCGCGGGAGCGGGAGGGCTCGATATCCTGCGCAGGATTGCAGCGGGCGCGCCACGCCATCTTGCCGGCGATGGCGAGCTGATCGTGGAAGTGGCGGCGGGGCAGGCAACGAAAGCGGCGGTGGCGAAGCTTGTCGAGGAAGCGGGCTTGCGGGTCGTCTCTGTGATAAACGATTTCGCGGGGCATCCGCGCGTCGTGCGCGCGCGGAGAGGAAGAGCCGGGGCGTAGTTCGCAATGGAAAAAATGATAATTCGTGGCGGCGCTCCGCTGCGCGGCACCGTGACACTCAGCGGCAGCAAGAACGCCGCGCTGCCGATCATGATGGCGTCGATCCTGACGCCGGAGCCGCTTCATCTCACCAACGTTCCGCGGCTGCGCGATGTGGAAACTGCGATGGCGCTGCTCTTCCAACTCGGCGTCCAAGTGCGCTGGACCGATGAGCATAGCGTCGAGCTTTGCGCCGCAAAAGTCACCTCGCACGAGGCGTCGTACGAACTGGTCAAGACGATGCGCGCGTCGTTCGTCGTACTCGGGCCGCTGCTGGCGCGTACCGGACGCGCGCGCGTATCGACTCCGGGTGGATGCGCGATAGGCGCGCGGCCGGTGAATTTGCACATCGCGGGGATTCGCGCACTCGGAAGCAAGATCCAGTTTCGTCACGGTTACGTCGAGGCGCACGCCGAGAAACTGTCCGGCGGGCGGATCTGGCTTGATTTTCCCTCGGTCGGCGCAACCGAAAACATTCTAATGGCGGCGGTCACGGCCCGTGGCCGCACGGTGATCGAAAACGCCGCGCGCGAACCCGAAGTTCAGGATCTCGCGCGAGTGCTGGTCAAGATGGGCGCGAAAATCAGCGGCGCCGGCACGCACGTGTTGGAAATCGAGGGCGTCGAGCGGCTCCATGGCGCCGAGCACGAAATAATAGCCGACCGAATCGAGGCGGGCTCGATGATGGCAGCGGCGGCGATCACCGGCGGCGACGTTACGATTGCAAATGCCCCGATCGAGGATCTGGATGCGGTCGCGACCAAGCTGCGCGAGGCGGGCGTGCTGGTGCAAGCGAACGGCAAGGGCATCCGCGTCACGCGCGGCGATAAACTCAAGTCGGTCGAGCTGCGCACGCTGCCATATCCGGGGTTTCCGACCGATCTTCAGGCTCAGATGATGGCGATGCTGACGCAGGCCGACGGCACCTCCGTCATCACGGAGACGATTTTCGAAAACCGATTCATGCACGCCCAGGAACTGGCGCGCATGGGCGCCGACATAGTGATGAAAGGTCCCACCGCCGTAGTCCGGGGGCCTTCAAAGCTGAGCGGCGCTCAGGTGATGGCGACCGACCTGCGCGCCAGCATGGGGTTGATAATCGCGGGCCTTGCCGCGGAAAACACGACCGAGCTCAGCCGCATCTATCATCTGGACCGCGGCTACGAGGCGCTCGACGCCAAGCTCGCGCATCTCGGCGCGCGAATCGAGCGCGCTCAAGAATAATTCGACGGGTCAGTTCAGAGGGTTGAATCCGCATGAGGCCACGGGTTCTTAAGTCTCAGACGCCAGAGTTCAGAAAATTTCTGGCCGCGATACTCGCGCGCCGAGGCGCCGACAGCGCCGGTATCGACCGTGCCGTGTCGAAGATTATTGCCGACGTGCGAAAGCGCGGCGATCGTGCGCTTATCGATCTGACGGCCAAATTTGACGGCGTGAAGCTTACCACGGCCACGATCCGCGTGACACCCGCGCAACGCCATCGGGCGATCGATCGAATCGGGGCTGAAGATCGCCGTGCGCTGGAGCTGGCGGCGCGGCGAATCGCAGATTTTCATCGCCGCACGATGGAGAAATCGTTCGTCTATCGCGACAAGTCCGGGATGCGGCTGGGCCTGATGGTTCAACCGATGCGCCGGGTGGGGATTTACGTGCCCGGAGGGCTCGGCGCGTATCCGTCGTCGGTGCTCATGAACGCGATTCCCGCCAAGGTCGCCGGCGTCGCCGAAATCGTGATGGTGTCGCCGCCGTCGGCCGAGGGCGAGCGGCTTGCGGTGCTTGCGGCCGCGGAAATTGCCGGCGTGGACGAATTCTACCGCGTGGGAGGAGCGCAGGCAGTCGCGGCGCTCGCATACGGGACCGAAACCATCAAGCCGGTGGACAAGATCGTTGGTCCCGGCAACGCATTCGTGCAGGCCGCCAAGCGGATGGTCTATGGGGTTGCCGATATCGACAAGATGGCGGGACCGAGCGAGGTGCTGGTGATCGCCGACGAGCGCGCGCATCCCGAATGGATCGCCGCCGACCTGATCGCGCAGGCAGAGCATGGTTCCGGCGACGAGACGGCGATGCTGCTGACGACCTCGCCGAGCATCGCGGATCGCGTCGCCGAGGCGGTGGAACTCGCGCTGAAAAGCCTGCCGCGCGCCCGTCAGGTCGAGACTGCACTGGTCAAACGCGGCGCCGTGGTGATCGTTCGCGATCTGAACGAGGCCTTCGACCTCGCCAATGAGATAGGGCCGGAGCATCTCGAGCTCGACGTGCGCAATCCGGCGCGATGGGTCCCGAGGGTCAAGGCGGCGGGCGCGGTTCTTCTCGGCCCGCTTACGCCAGCGCCGCTCGGCGACTACCTTGCGGGCCCCAATCACGTTCTGCCGACCGGGGGCGCGGCGCGTTTTGCGTCGCCTTTGGGTGCATACGATTTCCTGAAACGAACCAGTATAATCGAGGCGTCGCGGGGCGCGATTGCGGCGCTCGGTCCGGTAGTCGCGCATTTGGCGCGGATGGAAGGTTTCGAGGGGCATGCGCGCGCGATGGAACTGCGAGCAAGGGTGACCCTTGCACCCAGTACTAAGAAAAAGATGCGGGCTTCGCCCGTTAGAACTTGAGCGAGAAAGGCGAAACGGGTAAGCGGGAATCGAAATGCAGAGAAAACGGGAAAGCAGCTTGCGAAATCAAGATAAGTCCGGCGCGCGGCCAGTCGTGCAACCGGCGCCGGCCGAGGCGAAGCGCAGCGCGGAAGTCGAGCGCAAGACGCGCGAGACTTCGGTCACGGTCGCGCTCAAGCTCGACGGGACAGGGCGCGGCGAGGCAAGGACGGGGGTTCCGTTTCTCGATCACATGCTGGAAACTTTCGCGCGTCATGGATTCTTCGACTTGAAGGTCGAGGCCAAGGGCGATTTGCATGTAGATGATCATCACACAGTCGAAGATGTCGGAATGGTGCTGGGCAGGGCGTTTCGAGAGGCACTGGGCGATCGCGCGGGAATCAAGCGCTTTGGCGAGGCGACGGTGCCGCTCGACGAGGCGGTCTGCACGGCGATTGTCGATCTCAGCGGGCGCGCGTACCTGGGCTACAACGTCCCGATCAGCCAGGAGCGGGTCGGTAACTTTCAGACAGCGCTGGTCCATGATTTTATGAAAGGGCTTACGGACGAAGTTGGGATGAACCTGCACCTCAACCTGGTCAGCGGCCGCAACCCGCATCACATCATCGAGGCAACGTTCAAGGCGTTGGCGCGCGCGATGGACCATGCAACGGGGCGCGAGCCGCGGCTTTCAGGCGTGCTTTCGACCAAAGGCACGCTCAGCTAGACCGCTTGTTCGAAAACTTCACCGTTATTCCCTCGATTGACCTGAAGGGCGGCCAAGTCGTGCGCCTGCTCCGCGGCGACATGAACCGGGCGACCGTCTATGAAGCAGATCCCGGCCAGACCGCGCGTCGTTTCGAGCAGGCGGGGGCAGCGCTAATCCATATCGTCGATCTTGATGGTGCGGTTGCCGGCGCACCGCGAAACGTCGAGGCGATCGCCAAAATTCGCGCGACCGTGAAATGCGCTATCGACGTAAGCGGCGGCCTGCGCACAATCGAGGCGGTTCGCGCGGCAATCGCGGGTGGGGCCGACCGCGTCTCGATTGGCTCCGCCGCAATCCTCGATCCCGAGTTGGTCCGTCGCGCCTGTGCCGAGTTCCCGGGCAGGGTCTTCGGGTCAATCGACATTCGCGAGGGCCGGCTGGCCGTCAAAGGATGGGTCGAGACAAGCCAGCTCACGCTAGCCGAGGCGGCGGATCGGTTTCGCGCGGCGGGGGTCGCGGCCGCGATAGTGACGGACGTCTCGCGCGATGGCGCGCAGGCGGGCGTCGATGCGGCCCGAACGGAAGAAATCGCCAGGGCGGTTCGCATCCCAGTTATCGCGTCGGGCGGCGTCGCGAGTCTCGACGACATTCGCGCTCTTCGGATCCGATTCGACGCGGGGGTTGTGGGCGTGGTCGTGGGACGGGCGTTGTACGAAGGAAATTTCAGCCTGAGCGACGCGTTGGCTGTAGCTATCTGCTAACAATTCCGGATGCCGCTTCGGCCGCGGAGGAGTGTTAAGATTTTTTGTCCAAGTAACTGTCGCTATGGCTGCGTTACGCTTCTTTAAGCGTGCTTATCGTTCCTTTTGATTTCTTTGTCACTACAAGCACTGCCGAACATTTTGGTAGTTAGAATAGAGCTAAGAGGATAAGGCTCTTGACATTTGCATGACGCAGATACAGAATCTAGAAATTGGGTATAGACGTGAATTCAGGGTCTCAACCAAACGTAGCCAATTAAAAGCGAACAGTGATAAAGGCTGATTGTCCATTCGGCTCCCTGGACGCTTGCAACATAATGTGTAGTTTTGCTACAACCAGTAAAATTTCACAGAGCGTGGGCGTATATAGATTCCGGCAGTTTAGTTGTTCCAGCAAAATAAACGAGCGGCGGGGACACCGAATGGATCTGATCATTAAACTGTATGTGAAGGCTGATGAGTTGGCGCGGGGCCAGACGATGACTGAATATGCGCTGATCCTCGCGGCGGTCGCGGCCATCGTCGTTGGCGGATACAAAACGATGGGTACGACGATCAAGAGCGTGCTGAGCAGTGTGAACAACGAACTCTAGTCCGGCGCGCGACGCTGCTGGACGCGGCTACAGGTATTTGCGGCATAGGTGGTTTTTCTAGAATCGCGGTTAGTTGGTTTAACGAAATAAACGGAGAGAGGGTACATCAAATGGATCTGATCAGAAAACTGTATGTAAAGGCGTATGTGAAGGCTGATGAGTTGGCGCGGGGCCAGACGATGACTGAATATGCGCTGATTCTCGCGGCGGTCGCGGTTGTGGTGTTCGCCGGATACCAGACGATGGGTACGACCATCAAAAGCGTACTGACGAGCGTGGACAACCAACTCTAGTCGGCGCCGAACCGGCTTGAGGACTGACCAGACAGAGTGGCGCCTCGGGTCGATGGACCCAATGCGCGACTCTGCCGGACGGGGCTACCATTTCGCCCGCCGGGGATGTATAGAGCAGGGGGTAGGACACATGATGGCCCTTAATCCCGCCGCCATGGCTCGCCGGAATGTCGCGGCGTTGCCACCGTTCGATGTAGCAACCGAGCCAACTTGGGATAATTCTCAGCAAAAAGAGCATAGCATCGTACACATTTTGGCTGGCATAGCCGATGCGTGCCGATCCTGATACTGGGGGAACCCATGGGAAAGTTTAACCGTCGCAGATTAGAGCGAGGCCAGGCGCTGGTTGAGTTCGCCTACGTGTTGCCGTTGGTGCTGCTCGTCCTTGTAGGCACGGTGACGTTCGGGCTTGCTTTCAATAACTATATAGCGTTGACGTATGCTACAACCGCCGGTGCGCAGCAGCTTTCGATTAGCCGAGGGCAAACCTCAGACCCGTGCAACACGACCGTCACGGCGGTCGAACAAGCAGCGCCGTACCTCACGCCGTCGAATTTCACGTTCAAGGTTGCGCTGGGGAGCGGAAATCCGTTTACGGCGACGTCGACGTATACGGGGACGTCGTGCACTAGCGCGACACTAGTGCAAGCCCAAACCGCCCAAGTAACGGTTACTTATCCGTGCAACCTTAAAATTCTGGTATTCAACCCTGCGCCCAGCTGCACCCTAACGGCGCAAACGGCGGTGGCCATCCAATGAAGCTTAACGATGAATCTATTTTCCGCCGGTTGCGCGACGGCCAGCGTGGGCAGTCGATGATGATGATGATGGTGGCCTTAGTCGGCATTCTCGGAATGGCCGGGTTCGTGATCGACGCCGGCCGTCTCTATTATGGCTATCAACAGCTCCGGGCTCAAACCCGAGCGGCGGCGTTAGCGGCAGGCGCGGCCCTGACCGCGGCTCCGTCTGGTGACACACAAGGCGAAGCAGCAAGCTATGTAGAAGGAACCGCGACGACCTTCAGCGGTGTAACTGGGAATTTAAACGCCATCAATTCCACTTCCAGTCTGCTGACCAACGTTACGGTTTCGGCTGTGCCGAAGTGCCTTAACACTCTGACGACCGAAGGAATCCTCTGTAGCGCCTCTCTGGCGAACTATAACGCCGTCTCCGTGACGGAGACAGCAACAGTGCTGACGACATTCGCCAGGGTGATTGGCTTCGATTCATGGAGTATCTCGGCAACCGCGACGGCGAGCGGAAGGGGCGGAAATAATGGCCCGTACAACGTGGCAATCATCCTCGACACAACAAATTCGATGACTAATACCGACTCCGACAGCCAATGTCATAGTTCAAGAATCTCCTGCGCGTTGAGCGGCATCCGGGTTCTGCTGAACACGCTCTCGCCCTGCCCCGGGGGGCTGGCAAGCTGCGGCACGGCCAGCCCGGCAGAAACGGCCACAGTCGGCACCAACGTCGCGCACCCGGTCGATGAAGTCGCCCTGTTTGTGTTCCCAGGGCTGTCATCGACCACGTATGTCCCAGACGAATGGGCTTGCCCTACCGTAAACCCTCTAATTGACAAGTACAACCAGGGGCCCGTGTACGAGGTCATTCCGTTATCGAGCAACTACCGCACTTCCGACACGGCGACTGCGCTGAACACCAGCTCCGACACGGTGATCGCGGTTGGTGGAGGTTGCAGCAATGGTGTGGGCGCACCGGGCGGCTCGGGAACCTTCTATGCGGGCGTAATTTATTCGGCACAAGCGTATCTCGTCGCCAATGCAAGGCCGAATACGAAGAACGTGATAATCATCCTCAGCGATGGCGATGCGACTGCCAATGGAAGCGACTTTAACGGAACGGTGACGAGTTACACATCCGCGCAGGAGTGCCACCAGGCAATCACGGCGGCCCAAGCCGCCGCGACTGCGGGAACCATCGTCTACTCAGTCGCCTACGGCGCGGAGGCATCGGGATGCACTTATGACACCAGCCCTACTATCACCCCATGCGAAACGATGCAGCAAATCGCCTCCAATCCGCTGAACTTCTTCTCCGACTACACAGCGACGGGAGGCACCAGTTCCTGCATTTCAGCCGCTCGACCGACCAGTAACCTCAACGAGATCTTCACGGAAATTGCGCAGGATCTCACGGTCTCCCGGTTGATCCCCAACAACACGCTGTAGACGCCTGAAGGAGGTCGCAGCGCCGACACCGGCGGCGGCATCTCGTCGCGCCAAGGCCGTAATCGCGGCGGCGGCGCGGATGCGCTCGAGCGCGGCGCGATTGGTCGCGCGCGGGTCACGAAGACTTTCCTGTGTGGGCGGGCCTGAGTCGGCATGCGGAGAAGCTGCGCGGCGGTTCAAATAGTTCTTCGGCTCTGCTATACGCGACAAGCGTGACTGACTCCATCGTTTCGTCGGTAATATCGTCGGCTCGTTCCAGCGGACGAACCGTTCTTACAGAGATCGAGAGCAAGCGAATCCTGCATTCGCTCGGCCTGCCGGTGGTAGTGCCGGAGGCCGCTTTAACGGCTGACGACGCGGTGCGAGCAGCGTCGCGGTTCGGATTCCCGGTGGCGCTGAAAGTGCTGTCGCCGGATGTGAGTCACAAGAGCGACGTGGGCGGCGTCGAGCTGAATCTCGACAATGAGGGCGCGGTGCGCGATGCGTTCGAGCGAATTCGCCGCAATCTCGCCGCACGCGCCGGCGACGCGCGCTTCGCAGGCGTTGCCGTGCAGCCGATGGCGAAGGCGGGCGTCGAGCTGCTGGCAGGGACGTACCGCGACGATCGATTCGGCGCGATGGTGATGGTGGGACTGGGCGGAGTGTTCGTCGAAGTGATGAAGGATACGGCGCTGGCGCTGGCGCCGATTGGCGGGCGTGAGGCGGCATCGATGCTCGCGCGGTTGCGCGGCGCTCGGATTATGCGCGGCGTGCGCGGTCAGCCGGGCGTCGATATCGACGCGATCGTCTCGATTCTCGAGACCGTCTCGGGAATCGCCGCGACTCATCCGGAAATCGCCGAGATGGATCTCAATCCTGTAGTCGCGTATGAGGACGGTCTGGCAATCCTGGACGCGCGAATCGTGCTGGCCGCCCCCGCGAGCGAGACGCCGGCGCCGGACCCGCATCGTGCAGCGCGGCTCAAAAATCTCGAGCGCGGGTTCAACCCGCGCGTGGTTGCCGTCATCGGCGACAAGCGGATGAGCGGGTACCTGTGGATCCGCGCGATGGCGCATCTCAAGGGCAAGCTCTACTCGGTGCAAATCGATCCCAACGAGATACCGGGAATCGAAGCGATGGGCGTGGAGAACCGCCAGAGCCTGGCCGAAATCACGGAGCCGGTCGATTACGCGGTAAGTGCGGTCCCGCGGCAGATCGCGCCGCGAATTTTGAAGGATTGCATCGCCAACCACGTGGCTGCGGTGGGATTTTTTACGTCGGGATTTTCGGAAACGTCGGAGGAGCTGGGAATCCGTCTGGAAGCTGAGCTTCGCGACATCGCGATCAACTCGGAGATCGCGCTGGTCGGCCCCAATTGCATGGGGCTGTACAGCCCGGCGGCGGGACTGGGCAATTTTCCTGAAGAAAAAGCCGCCGAGCCGGGCGACGTCTGCTTCATCTCGCAAAGCGGCACGCACACGATCAATTTTTGCCTCCAGGCGCCAACCCACGGGATCAAAGTCAACAAGGCGGCGTCGATCGGCAACGTGCTGGTGCTCGAAGCCGCCGACTATATCGACTTGATGGCGGCCGACCCGGCGACCCGCGTGATCGGGATGTATATCGAAGGCGTGCGCGACGGCCGGCGCTTCTTCGACAGCCTCCGGCACGCGGCCGAGCGTCATCCGGTGGTCATCTGGAAGGGCGGGGTGACCGAGGCGGGTGCCCGCGCGACGTTTTCGCACACCGGATCGCTCGCGACTCCCGAGGCGACCTGGCGCACCGTCGTGCGGCAAAGCGGCGCGGTCGAAGTGGCGAGCCTCGATGCGATGCTGGACGCGGTCGAGCTGTTCGCGCGCGCCAAGCGCATCGGCGGCAGGAGGATGGGGCTGGTCGCGATGACCGGCGGCCAATCCGTAGTAATCACCGACACGTTTGCGACCGCGGGGCTCGATATTCCCGCGCTATCGGAGCCGTCGTACGACGAGCTGAAGACGTTCTTCAACATAATCGGCGGCAGCTACCGCAATCCGCTCGACGCGGGCGGCACGATCGGCGCGGGGCATGATCAGGGCAATCTCGATCGCATCCTCGAGATTCTCGAGCGCGATCCGGTCATCGACGCAATCGTGCTGGAGCTTGGCACGGGGCTGCGTGCGGCGCGCTGGGCCACCCACGAGGCTGAAATCACGGGCCTGCTCGACAAGCTGGCGGATTTTGCGGGACGCTCGACAAAGCCATTTGCCGTCGTGATGCATCCTGCGCACGTCGAGGCGATCGTGGCGCGGGGCAAGCAGCTTGCGCGCGCGCGTGGCCTGGTCGTGTTCGAGAGTTTCGAGCGCGCCGCGGCGGCATTCCGGACCGCGGCGGACTACTGGGAGAATCGCGCGCAGTTGGGCAGCTAGAAAAGCTACCGGGGCGGAACCAGCACAGTCATCACCGTGCCCGCCGTCGCGTCGCCGTCCAAAAACGCCAGCCATCGACCCTTGAGCGACCAACTCATCGTGACGGCGCCGCGCGCCGGACCCTCGGCCAGTAGAAACGCACTATCGTATTTCAGCGAATAGGTGACGATTTTTCGCCACGCCACCGGCAGACTCGGCGCATAGACTTGCATCGCGGCTTCATCAGCAGCCCGCGAATACTCCATCGTGCTCTGCGCGAGCATTTCCGGCATAGTGTCGAAGCCCAGCGATCTCATATCGAGCTCGCTTTGTTCGGGTCGTGATATTGCGACCTGCGCAAGCAGCATAGCCTCGGGACGCTCGATCGCCATCTTGAATGTGAGCTTCTGATTGCCCAGCGTGATCGTGTTGCTGCTGCCTGTGAACGCGGCCGCGCCCGTCGATACGCCCGTCAAATTTTCTGCGCCGGTCGCTATGTTGTACTTGAACACGCCAATCGTACGGCGCGACGCGTCGGGCCCGACATACAGGAATGACCCTTCGTCGTCCTGGTCCCAATCGAGCACGTGGATCGGCGTGGGTACGTGAAATTTGATGCAGGTGGAGTTGCGCCGATCGAGGATGACCGGCTGAGCGCCCGTATCGCCCTGGCCGACCGCATAAACACCATGCGTGCTCCAACTCAGCGCCGACATCGGGCATGAAAACTTCAGCGGTGCGACGGAACCGGCGCCGGTGACGACGATCAACTGCAACCCATCCGCCCGATTCGGCGGCGCTTCGACGTCAGGTTGATCCGGATCGGACTTCGGCGCTTCGTCGTTGAGGCCGGACTCGAGCGGTTCGGGATGCCGTCGTAGCGCAAGCGCGATCGTCGCGTTGTTCAGCCAGTTCATCGAGATGGAATCGTACCGGCCATTGAAGCTCGCGATCACGCTGCCCGCGCCAGTGGCGATTAGGTCGCGAATAATCACATCGACTCGATTGCCGTCCGGCGCGACCATTGCGGTCGCGAGCGTCAGGCCGTTGGGGCTCGCGGCGAGGTCCGCGATAGTTCCCTCCTCGGCCGCGGCCGGCCCCGTCTCCGCGGCCAGAATACGGCCGCTTCGCCACGCGGCGCCTCCCAGGCCATACATAATTGTGTGCCCGGCCTGGGTCCCGACGACGCCAATCTCTTCGCCTTCCTCGAGCCAGATGGGAGGACGCGTGGGAATCGGCGCGAATCCATTCGGCATCCCGACGTTGGTCAGCACCTTGATGCCGTGTGTGACCTCCAGGGTGGTCGCACGGCCGACAAATGGGGGGGGCGCGGGCTTGTGGACGTTCGCAGTCGAGCACGACGCAACGCTCACGGCAGCCAACCCAAGAATCACGATGAGGACAGACCTGAGCATCCGAAAACGCTAGTGTATTTGCAGCGATCAAAAAAGGCGACCGATGAAGAATCCGTTTATCGAACGATTGTGGATAAGCCGCGAGGTTCGACTCGCAATTATTGTCACGATTTTGAGTGCCGTCGGCACGGTTGCGTGCGCGGCCGGAGACTGGAAGGCGGGAATCGCCATCCTTGGAGTAGCGGGGGCCATGATCGCGGCGTTCTGGTTTGCCGTCGTCAGGCCCGCGCAAATCCCGCGTGACGCCGTCGTGGTAGTTCGCCTGGCGGGTCCGATCGAAGAGGACGTGACTCGCTCGCCACTCGATCAGCTCATGCGCCGCGGCGCGCAGAGCCTGGACCATCTACGCTACGTGTTCGAGTCGGCGGCCATCGATGACGACGTTCGTGCGATCGTGGTCGAGATCGCGGAATTCGGCGCCGGTCTGGCCACCGCACACGAAATCCACCGCTTGCTGCGCGCCGCGCAGGCGGGCGGCAAGCGGGTGATCGCGCTGTTGCGAGGCGATAGCGCGGGGCTGCGCGAATACCTGGTCGCCGCAGGAGCGGGAGAAATCGTCGCCAATCCGGACACGATGCTCACGATGCTCGGCGTGGCGACCGGCGGCGTTTTTCTAAAAAACGCGCTCGACAAGCTGAAGATCCAGGCGCAAACGCTGCAATGGAAAGAGTACAAGGGCGCTGCCGATACTCTCGGGCGCGACACGATGTCGCCGGCGGTGCGCGAGAGCATGGAGGCGATCGTCGCGGACTGGGAAAAAATCCTGACCGAGACGATCGCATCGGCCCGGAAACTGACCACGGAACGCGCCCGCGAGCTGATCGCAGCGGGATTCGTCAGCGCAAAGTTCGCCGTCGAAAATCATCTGATCGACCGCGAAGGCTACATCGAAGACATCCGCGCCGAATTCGATCCCGAGGCAAAGCGCAAAGTGTTCGCCAGCATGGCGCGATACCGGCGCCACGCTGTCTTTACCCGTGAGCGCGGGCGGCGCGCGAGAATCGCACTCGTCCACGCCAGCGGTCCGGTAATTTCGGGCGACGCGCCTGCGACCGGCGAATTTATCAGCGGCGTCGCGACGGCCGCGCAAATCGATCGCGCGTCGCGCGACGAACGAGTAAGCGCAATAGTGTTTCGCGTAAATTCACCCGGCGGCTCCGCGGTTGGCGCCGACCTGGTGTGGCGGGCCGTGCGCGAGGCACAGGGGCGCGGCAAGCCTGTCGTAGTCTCGATGGGCGATGTGGCGGGCTCGGGCGGCTATTACGTGGCGGCGGGCGCCGACGCGATTGTAGCGGAACCCGCGACGATCACCGGTTCCATCGGGGTCGTGTACGCGAAGTTCAACTTGGGCAATCTGCTCAGCGAACTCGGCGTCCATTTCGATTTCGTGAAAAGCGCGCCCAACAGCGATGCGATGTCGATTGCGCGCGCGATGACCGACGGCGAGCTCGCACAGCTCAATGAAACCATCGGTCATCTGTACTCGGCGTTCATCGCGAAGGTCGCGCAAGGCCGGCGGCTCAGCCTCGAGCAGACTGAAGCCGTTGCCAAGGGGCGCATCTGGAGCGGTCTTGCGGCGAAGGAGTGCGGACTCATCGACGAAGTCGGCGGGCTGTCAGCCGCGGTGGCGATCGCGCGCGATCGTGCGCATATCGCCGAGCATCAGCGCCACCAACTGGTGACCTATCGTGCCGAGCGCAGGTGGTTGGATCTTCGGCCCGGCAGCGCGGAGGCCTCGACGCCGTGGGCGATTCGCGCAGCCGCAGGCGCGCTTGGCATCCCAAACCGGTGGGCGCCTGCGATGATCGAAATACTCGTGCGCGGCGGCGTGATGCTGCTCTGTCCGTTCATCGAGCTGTAGCGCATCCGCTAGAGCGGGGAGCGTTCCAGTTCTTCGCGTATCGAGTACATCTTCTGGCGCGCCTCGGTGATGTAGCCGTCGAGGTTGCGGCGATGATTCGCGAACAGTCCATCGGGCGCGCCGTTCATGACAATCAATGGCTTCAAGACGGCGGCCTTGCCCAGCGCGTCGATCGAATCGTCGAACAGTGTCTTCAGGACCGGGTCGTCCTTAAGCTGCCCCGCGTATTCGCGCTCGAGCGCTTGCATCATGTGATACATCACGTGCGCGTAACCTTGCGAGTGATAGAAATAATGGTCGCAGTCCCAGCTATGGACCGGGCTGCCGTCGTCCTTTGTGGACCGGTACAGGTTCGCGTGCGCGTCGCCAAGCAGATCGGTCCACGTCTGGACCAATCGGACTAACTCGACGGCCCGGGTGTTGAGCTCGCGCGACGACGGCGGCGTGGTGTGCAACCCGGCGACGTACATCCGCAGATGCTTGATGCCGTCGTCGTACTTGCTTTCGGCCGACGGCAGTATCCACTTCTCGGCGTCGTTTCGAAAGTCAGTGTCGGCGATCACAAGATTAGGATCGTACTGATTCGAGGAAACCTTGGTCAGGTGATCCTTGAAGATGCGAGTGGTTTCGCGCACCGCCTGGATGATTCCGAGTTGGCGATCGGAATTGTTGTCGGCGGCGACTTTCGGGCCCCACAGGAAGAAATCGTTGGGACGCCACCCGAAGCCCGTGTGCAGCTCATGGTCCATGATCGCGGCCAGCGTCGAGGCATAGATCTCGCCGGGCGGCGGCGGTTTGTCCAGTGGGAAAAGCTGGTCGATATTGTAGTCGAGACGATTGTGGCGCTTCTGGCCGAAATGAAGCGCAAGGTTGCCGCCAACCCAAATGAGAAGGATGGCCGCGGCGCCAATCAGGAGTCGGTTCCGGTTCATCGCAATCGAGTTCGCATCAAGCGGCGATTCAGCCGGATGAGATTATATCGCGTTGGATCGCGCCTGCTAAAGCGCAACCCGCAGTGGAAGCGCTGCAGCGCTGGCGCTCTTGAGTTCGTCGCGGTTGGTGCCCAACTGCTTGAGCAATGGAAGCACTGCCCGCGTGAAGAAAAGGCGTGGACTGATCCCACCGCCGCCGATTCTGAGGTTTTCGTGATAATTCGGAATCAGACCGTCACCCGGCATCTTGAAATTCGCGATCACGTGCGCGAGATCCGCCAGCGTGCCGATACGGTCTTCGGCCATCTCGATCGCGATCATCTCGCGGTAGAAGCCGGCGTGAGCGGCCTCGTCGCGGCTGAGCAGAAAGAAAATTGCCTCGAGCGTCCGGTCTTTCTCCAGTTCCGCGCGATCCTTTTGCGCGCGATAGGCGAGATAGGTCGCCGCTTCCTGCAGCGCTCCGTAGCAACTCATCCGGCGCTGCGTCGCGAACGGAAGTTTCCACGAGCGCGAGAATACATCGGTCTCCAACTTGTCGAATTGCTCCTGCGTGCGCAGCCCGGAGCGAAGCAGGTACTCGCGGAACACGAGTCCATGGCGCGATTCCTCGTAGCTCCATGCGGTCTGAAACCATGAGAGCCCAAACACGCCGCGCAGCATCTTGATACCGGCCGCGTTGTAGTCCGGCAAGTACATCTCCTCGGCGCAATACGTCTCGATGCGAATCGCGCGTTCCTCGGTGTTGGCGCGGGGAGAAAGCTTGTCCCACGGGACATCGTCGAAGAGATTCCAGCGGCGCTTGCGCTCCGCAGTCTCGAAGAAATCCATATAGGCGCGGTAGAATTTTTCTTTTGGAGTCATCAGGCAGAGCGACGGAACCGAGTTTAACATGCATGAGGTTCATAACCTAACCGAACGGGTTGCTTATGGACCAAATCTCAATAACTTGAACTCAGAAAATACTTAATAGACGTTTAGTCAGCGAAGCTTTCCTGGCGACATCGGAAGGTGCGAGCAGCGCGATCGTGGCCACCGATTTGCCGCCAGCGGTCACATTAGCCGTGCCAATCTGCTGGCCGGCCTTGACGGGAGCCTCGATCGAAGGCGGCAGATTGTAATCGACCTTGATCGCGTTGTTCGCGTCGCCACGCTTGACGAAGACGCCTGCGTCGCCGGCCCAAACCGGCTTGATGCTGGCAGTTTCGGCGTCGGTCACCGCAACGGATTGCGCGACCGGCGTGCCCTTCTTTGCGACCGAATGCATCTCGTAGTTGAGAAATCCCTGCGAAAGCATCTCGGCCGCCTCCTTGAAATTCGTCAACTTGTGCTGGCTGCCGAGCACAACCGCGACTAGCCTCAGGTCGCCGCGTTTTGCGGTTGCAACCACGTTGAATCCCGCCTTGTCATAGAATCCGGTCTTGAGGCCGTCGCATCCCGGATACGTCCGCACCAGGTGATTGGTGTTGCGCAGCTCGAACTTTCCGGCGCGAAACGGCGCGGTGTCGATCGACGACCATCGGATCACGTCGGGATATTTGAGCAGCTCGCGCGCGAGAATTGCCTGGTCGTAGGCGCTGGCGACGTCGGCCGATTGTCCCCGCGCGGGTGGCAGACCGTGCACCGAGTAGTAGTGCGAGTCCTTCATCCCGAGCGCGGCGGCCTTCTGGTTCATCATCACCACAAATGCGTCAGTCGAGCCCGCGATATATTCGGCGACCGCCACCGCCGCGTCGTTGGCCGAGTGCACGACAACAGCTTTCATCATGTCGTCGAGGGAAAACGTCTCGCCCTCCTTGAGATAGACTTGCGAACCGCCCATCGCGGCCGCTTTGCGCGAGCTGGTTACATTGTCGGTTAGCTTGAGCGAACCGTCGTGGATTTTATCGGCGACGATCAGCATCAGCATCATCTTGGCCAGCGACGCAGTCGGCCACGGTGTGTGATCGTTAGCCTCGAAGATGACTGTGCCGGTGACGGGTTCGAGCACGCACGCCTCGGTGTAAGGACCTTGCAGGCCGGTGTTCGACGCGCTGGCGCTCTCATCTTCGGCGGGCGCGGCGCCGGCATGATGACGGCGCGCAGCAAAAGCAGCGTGCGAGGACGTCAACGCGGCGAGCGCGGCGGCCACGGCGATAAATACAAATGTCCAAAACCGTCCGCGAAATTTTCGGCCGGCGGAAATTCCGGCGACGGATTCGCCGGACGGCGAGAGAGCTTTCATCACACACCACCTCCCCAACACATCGACCCGACAAATCAATACTAGCCAACAACCCGCGCGGCAACGAGCGCCGATGAGCCGCGGGATGTGAGGCAGGCACTCAATACGTCGGTAACGACGCCTGCGGCCGGAAGTGCTTGCGGGGCAACATAAAACATAATAGTACGGTTATCCGTTTTATTTGCATGCGGGCTGTGGAGTATCCGTCCAAATGACCTTACGCGGCCGTGTGCGCCCCGAAGATGGCGGTTTGAGCCGGACGGCCGGAAACATGGCGGCCATCCGCGCGCTCGAAACTGTAAAGCCACAGCGCGAGCGTCTCTTCAGCGATCCGTTCGCAAAGCGATTTCTTCCGGGATGGCAGCCAGTTCTTGTCTCGCTGGCACGCATTCCCGCGGTCCGGCGCCTGCTGGAGCATTATTTCGATCGCCAGGCGCCGGGCGCCCGCACATCTGGAGCGGCGCGGACGCGGTTGATCGACGATTGGATTCGCCAGGCACTCGCAGGCGGCATCGGACAAGTCGTGATTCTCGGTGCGGGGTTCGACTGCCGGGCGCTTCGGATGAAGGAATTGGCGAGTGTTCCGACCTTCGAAGTCGATCGCGCTCGGATGATCGCCTTCAAGGGAGGTGTGCTGAGGAACGACGGGCGGCCGGGAAATCTAAAGCGAGTTCCGATCGATTTTCTGAAAGATCGTCTTGAGAACCGTCTCGTAAGCGCGGGTTTTTCTACCAACGCCAAGACGCTCTTCGTGTGGGAAGGCGTCACGAACTATCTGGATGCGGCGTCCGTAAGCGCGATGTTCGATTTTTTCGCCGGCAGCACGCCGCCAGGATCGAAGGTGATTTTCACCTATGTTCATTCCGATGCCATAAACGGTTCGTTCCATTCGGCAGGGCTTGAGCGACTAATGAAGCGGCTGCGGGATTACGGCGAGCCGTGGACCTTCGGCTTTCATCCCAAGGAGGTTGCGGGATACCTCACGAATAAGGGCATTGGGCTGATTGCCGATGTCAGCGCAGCCGAGTACCGGCGCATGTACATGCCGAACGCCGAGATGCTTATCGGCTACGAGTTCTACAGGGCGGTTCTAGCGGAAGTCATGACAACGGAGGCAAATAGCAGTGCCGCGCGTTAAGTAAGAACGCAAAGCCGCCCGCCGCGCGCAGATTCTCGCCGCCGCAAGAGCCTGTTTTGCCCGGAGGGGATTTGACAAGACGACATTGCAGGATGTTTTCGCGCAAGCGGGCCTAAGCGCAGGCTGCATCTACAGCTATTTCAACAGCAAAGACCAACTGATGCTCGCCGTTGCACAAGAGCGCCATGAGGACGAGCTGCGCATGATGGGCGAGGGACCCGAGACGAAAGACCCGATTAATGATCTGCGGCAGATAGCAAAGAAATTCACCGACGGATACCTGACGCTTGAGAGCGCCGATAAGCGGCGTATCGCTCTGCAAACGTGGTCCGAGGCGCTTGTCAATCCAACCATTCTAGCTTCGGTGCAGGAGGGGCTGGAGCAACCGCGCGCGCATCTGGCTCAGCTTATCAGACGCGCGCAAGAGGCGAAGCGGATAACATCAAAGCTCGATGCCGACGCGATTGCGCTGACGCTGATCGCGTTGCTCCATGGTTCGATGCTGCACAAGCTCTGGAAGCCCGAGACAGATAGCGGCGCGCAATTTGCGGTGCTCGAGCATTTTCTCCGGGCGCTTGAGTCAAAGTGAGTCGAATCTCGCCGCAGGGGTGAGTATCCCCTTGACGGAAGGCGATTTTGTTTCAATTGACACTCGCCTTCAGGAAGGGGAAACAATGTACCTAGAAAATGAAGAAAGTGACGCATCAATTCAATCGTTGCTGGGTTATTGGTCTGCTTGCAGCCAATGGCGCTCAATTGAATTGTACGTCGTCAGAACCTTTTGGACAAGTCAGCAATCGATTTAAGAGAGGATCTGGCCCATCTGGGTTGAGGTTGAGGCTGCAGTTGAGTAGTGCAGCCGGCGACGTTGGTCGAGGGTCTGCTGCCT